>Ga0315282_10002374_pt1 | contig 34825 bp, 38 predicted proteins | sample YL17G07_20_MG_FD_203693 | JGI IMG/M metagenome (GOLD analysis project Ga0315282, IMG submission 203693) | Sediment microbial communities from Yellowstone Lake, YNP, Wyoming, USA - YL17G07_20 | ecosystem: Environmental > Aquatic > Freshwater > Lake > Sediment | place: USA: Wyoming | collected...
CAACAGCTTTAGCACCTTCAAATTCACGGCAAGAGCATATGATTCTGATAGTCTTGGAGCTCTTGCAAGAGCTTATATTTACACAGATTTTGTCAACCTAACTGTAACCTACCAAGCCCTTGTCAATGATAGTTGGGTTTCTATGACTGGAACAGCCAATTGGTCTAACGTGACTAAGGCAGTCAATTCAACAGTAGGAGCAAAAATCTTTTGGTGTGTCTATGCCAACGACACATCAAACAATTGGAACGGAACTTCTTGCTCAAGTCCATTTACTTATAACACAACTGGAACATATTTAAAAAATGTAACCCAATCGGTATCAATCACTGCGTCTACACCAATTAAATCATCTTTTCTAAAGACAGTAACCGGATTTTTCTCTACAAATACTGGTTTATCAAAAGTGCCAATATTCCTTAAATCATTATCAAATTCATTTTTATTTAATTCTTTAACCAGTAGAATCCAATCATTAATAAAAATACTGTCTAGTAGTTTTACAACAAATGCTATATCTAGCAGAATTTTCTCATCTTTTAGAGATATTACAAGTTCATTTACTGTCTCATCTACAGTCACTAGAATACTCTCTTCTATCAGATCAATAACATCCTACTTCACTCTCAACACATCTGTATCTAGACTACGATCAATCTTCTCAACAATATCACAATCATTATCTCTAAACACTATCTCAGATAGAATCTTATCTTCACTCAGATTAATAACAGGTTCGTTCATACTAACCGATACATCCTCTAGACTAAGAACAGCCTTCTCAGCAATAACTCAATCACTATCAATCAATTCTATTTCAGGTAGAATTCTATTTTCTATCAGAACTATCACATCTTCATTCATTCTAACTGATACATCTTCTATACTAAGATCAGTGATAACATCCTTATCACAATTATTATCAATCAATTCTATCTCATCTAGGATACTCTCTTCTATCAGATCAATAACTTCATACTTTACACTAACAGACATATCTTCTATACTACGATCAATCTTCTCAACAATATCACAATCATTATCAATCAATTCTATCTCATCCAGAATATTAACAGGTCTAAGAGGCATTTCTCAAATCCTTAACATCAATTCTCTATCAGCATCTCTATCTGGATTTTCTAGAACAATCACAGGCTATTTTACAGCTAACACAATATCAACTAGAATTCTAACATCTCTAAGATCAATATCAAGTAGTCTAACAATATCATCAACAATAACTAGAACATTATCTTCCTTAAGATCAATCACATCCTCATTTATCCTCAATATATCAAGTTCAAGACTAATATCTATTTTCACATTTATATCACAATCATTATCAATCAATACAGTATCTTCAAGAACAACTTCATTAATAAGGTCAATCACATCTTACTTTACAATAAACACTTTATCTTCAAGAGCCTCTTCATTCTATAGAACACTATCTAGTAGTTTCTTAGTTACTGAAACATCAAGCAAAATACAACAAATGCTTAGAGCAATATATAATAGTCTTTTATTCAATACTGCTGCATCAAGACTTTATTCATCCTTTGTACTATTATCTCAATCTCTATCTGCTAATATAACTTTATTACGTACAGGTCTCTTCTTAAGAACACCTTTAGAATCAATAAAAATAACTGACAATGTTATTTATACTACATTTAAGATTGTTTTAGCATTTATATCAGACAGCATCAACGTCTCAACTACAGTGACAAAAAGTTTTTCTATTATCAGGTCTATTACAGCTTACTTCACTATGAATCTAGCTGCATCAAGAACACAGCTATTATTAAGATTAGTAATCGATTCACCTATTATTAATGGAGTATTAATAAAAACATTAACGTTGTTTAGATTAATTTCTCAATCATTTACTACATCTTCAATATCAAATAGATTATTGTCCATCTCAAGGTCAATCACATCATCATTCATAGTAACCGATACATTCTCAAGAATAATCTCTATTTATAGATCTATTACAGGTTACTTTACAATTAATTTAATATCTTTAAGAATTTCATCTTTAACTAGAATAATATCAGATTCATTTATAACAACTTTAATTGTATCTAGAATTCGTTCAACATATTTATCAGTATCTCAATCACTCTACATAATAACAACTTCTTATAGAATCATTAATTTCATAAGAACAACAATAAGCTCAATTATATTCAATCAAATACCAACTAGAACAGCTTTTATATTCAAGTCTATTACAACTGGGGCTACTATAGCAAATATTGCAAGAAGAATATTAAATATTTCAAGAATATTATCAGAGGGATTTTATTTAACTACAATGGCTTCAAGAGTCCGAACCTTAATAAGATTTATTTCAGAGCCAATTACAATACAATCAGTAGTTAATCGTGTTTGGTGGTTATTTTCAAAATGGTTCTGTTTTGCTTTGGGTGATGAACAAAGTTGTGCACACTCAGGTTGTTATTGGTGTTCAGGAGCATGCCAATCATCAACATGCCCAACACCCTCACCACCTTCAGGAGGCGGCGGTGGAGGAGGCGGTTTTATACCTATTACACCTGTAACACCTGCAATACCAACAGTTCTGGATACTGAAGTTCATATGGAAACTGAACAGGTAGTTCCAGGGGACAAGACTTATGCAACAATAACTATATTGAAGGTAAAAGGGCCTGATGGCGCTATAAATGTAAACTTATCGTATTGGGTTAGCGATTCTAGTGGAAAAACAATAGGTTCTAAATATACTGCTGTTGCAGTTGAGACCATAAGAAGAGACATTTATTATATATTAATTCTGCCTGAATCACAACCTGGAGCTTATAAATTTGAATGCCTAGCGCAATACGATAATGCCAGCGATAGTTCGTTTGCAACATTTGAAGTAGTATCAAAACTTCCTGCACCATTAATTAACATAAATGGAATCGATGTTCCAATGATGTTAGAAGGGCAAAATGCTACTATAAGAATAACTCTAGAGAACACGGTAAATGAACCATTGGATGTTAACACATCAATTTTATTACCTGTAGGATTTGAACCTAGAGAAATGAAAATTCAAAGAACAATTCAACCACTTTCAGAAGAAGTTATAGAATTTGAGTTTACTCCAAAAGTATTTGGTAGTTTCACTGGCTTTGTATCAATAGAATATGAAGGTAAGAAAATAATTAAAGACTTTAACTTGTATGTTTACTCACCTCTAAATGCATTGTATCCTCTGCTACAGAATTGGTGGATTGTTGCTATACCGATTGCATTACTAATTGTTATATACATATTGTATAAAATATACAAAAAGTATAAACAAAGAAGAAAGTTTATTTACGTCTTCAAGAAAGAAGACTTATATAAATGATTTATTGGATATATAATAAGTGATGAGATGAAAGAATTTTTGGCAATACCTATTTTAATTTTATTTTACATTTATTTTATCGGAGTAGCATCGCAAATTAATTTTCAGACTATTAACTATTCTAACCCTTCTAGTTCTTCTGGTGCAACTGTTATAGGTTTTGGTGACTCAGTGACTGTAACTGTAACAAGACCCTATTTATTTGGTTTAATTACTCTTCCTACATATACAAACAGTTTAGGCAATATAGGCATTTATCATGATATGTTTTTTATATTTATAGTCATACTAACGATAACTTTAATTATTAGAGAAATCAAAAATAGAAAAGAGAAAAGGATAATAAAAAGGAGAAAAAGATGAAAGAAAAGCTTAGATGGGTCGACTATTTGAAGATAGTAGTTTTTGGAATAATTTTTGCATTAATAGCATATATAATTTCAGGCGACATGTCTAGCATATCCTTAGGATTGCTTCTAATGTATTTAGAATATAGGTTTATGAAAATGAGGTGAAAAGATGAGGAAAGAATATTTAATAGCGTTTGCAATTTTAGTTTTGGCAATAGCAATATCTTATATAGCAACAATCAAAACAGTTAATAATTCAGTTTCTCAAGCTAGTAAAGATACAGCAGGTTCCATAGCATATCATTCAATGGTATACATTTCATTAAATGGTAAAGAGATTTACAAGAGTCCAAATATAGTAGTAGACTCTGGTTTAAACTACATCAAACAATGTACAGGAAGAGGTCAATGCGGAAGTGCTGCAGCAGGAAATTTCAGTTATATTGCATTAGGAAATATAACATCAGGAGGTCAAGACACAACTGATACTTCATTGGCTAATGAATGGGCTAGTTGCGGTCTTACAAGAGGAGCAGGGGTTTACACAGATATAGGAACAGGCAACTGGTCTCTATCAAAAGTTTGGACTGCTACAGGAGCATGTCTAGTAAACACAACAGGATTGTTCAATGCAACTTCAGGTGACACGATGTTTGCAGAGAATAACTTCACAACAGTATCACTACAAGCCAACGACCAAATAAACGTTACATGGACAATATGGGTAACATCATCTGGGTAACATAGTCATATAATCAGTGCTTAAAAGAATGTTTTTGATTATTTTTATTTTTAATTTTATTTCTATTTTTTATTAATTGAAGTAGTCATTTAATCAAAAATTTATTGCCAGAATTTTTTATTTTTAATAAATTCCCTTTCTGCTTTTAAAATGTCTTTAAAAAATTCATCTTCATTTTTATGCATTCTGGATAAAATTCTAGAGGCAGTCTGGGGTCCTACACCTCTTCCAGCCATAGCAACAACAGCTTTCTTACCGTAATTAATCGTCATGTCAGCAGATCTTTTAATATGTTTTAGTTTTTCTTCCTCTTCTATTGTCAATTCCTTTCCGCTTAACCATTTTTTAACAATTTTTTGAATTTCAGTTTGATAAGTCCTAAGAACAGCAATTAATTTTGACTGACATATTTTGCATCTTGGCTCCTTTTCAATATCTTTTACATATTCTGTAATAGAATACTTACCACAATTAATACAGAGCAGTCTAACCTTAGTATTTAAAAGTCTATTTTTGAACAAATTAAAAATTTCTTTTTCAGGTCTTTCTGGTTTAACAACATCTTGCAGTTCATATCTAAATCCCAACTGGGCTATAGGAGATAGACCTTCTACTTCAACAAGTTTTATTTCCTTTGACTGAATTCTTTTTATCACTTCTTCGGTTTTTTCTAAATTCAATTTCTCAGTAAATAATTCTTGTAAGGTTTCTCTGTAAATTGGTGAATTCCAGTAGACATCTATTAGTCTATCAGTATTAATTTTGTCAAAACTAGCCTTTCTGCTAATTGCTCCAAATCTTTTGGCTATATGAAGGAACCTATATTTAAATAGAGAAGACCTCGGCAAGGTTTTTTCAAGAATTATTCCAATATCCTCTGGTTTATAATCAAACAATATCTTTTTGATATCTTCTATGAGACAACCTTTGATTATTATTCTATAAGGATCTGATTTAGTCATTATCAACTCACCTTTTTCAGCAGACAAAATAGCAGAAATAAATCTCGACAGAGTCTCATTGACTATTGTTCCGAACAAGCTATGAAGAACAACATAATCTTGGAATTTTTCAATCACTATGCCTTCTGTCAAAGGATATTTTTTGATATGTTTTTTAATCAGATCAGCCATTTTAATAACAGACTGAGAAGAAACAGGATATTTTTCCTTTATTTTTTGTATAATTTCATCTTTATTTAGATTTTTTTCAAGCATTTCTTTGATTTCTTTTCTTAATATACCAACCTCTTGTGCAACCTCAAATGGGACAGGTATCAATTCGCCTTCCCAAGCAGGTATTGAAGATTCAATATCATCTATTGCTTCTACAAAAACCTTTTCATTTTCAACAGAGAGTATTTTCCAGGGTCTTCCTCTTACAATAAAACTAGAACCACTCTCCCCATGAGAGGCAATGAATTCTTCATCCAAACTTCCAACAAATGAGTTTGTTGTTGTATCAATAACTTTATAGCTCCTTTGATCAGGAATAACAGACAAATTTTCAAAATAATATTCAAATGATCTTCTCCTTCTTTTGATTCCGTTATCAGAATAGATTAAACTTAGTTGAGAATCTAAGAAATTTATTAATGTATTAAATTCATTTTCTGTTAATTCCTTGAATGGGTAGGCTTTTTTAACTGTTTCAAAAATTTCTTTTGGATCCATCTTATAGTTTTCTATTAGCAATCCTATTACTTGATGGGTTAGAACATCCAAAGAATTCTTATGAATTTTTAATTCCTCTAATTCTCCTTTCAAAGCCTTTCTAGCTATTACAGCTGATTCAAAAATGTCATCCCCATCGCTTGCAATTATAATTCCTTTAGAAACTCTTCCTACACCATGACCTGAACGACCGACTCTTTGTGTCAATTGTGTAACAGTTCTTGGCGATTGGTACTGTAAAACTAACTCGATACTGCCTATGTCCAGACCGAGTTGCAACGATGAAGTACAAATTATAGACTTTAATTTCTCTTCTTTAAAATCCTTTTCAGCCTTTATTTTTACTTCTTTGCTTAATGACGAGTGGTGAATCTCATGCGTAAAATCTTTATCCAAGAGTCTCAAGCGTGAAGAAAGAATCTCTGCAGCTTCCCTTGTATTTGTAAAAGTTAAAGCAGATCTGTGTTCTAATATCAAATCTCGAATTTTTCTTAGTCTTGCAACAACAGAGTCTCCAATAAATATTTTTTCAGCCATTATTTTGTCTTCTTTTTTAGGGTAAGGACTCTCTACTCTTAACTGAATATCCTTTGGAGAAATTGCTTTTACAATTTCATATTTATTATCAGAGAAAATGAATTTTGCAGCCATGTCAGGACTTCCAACAGTTGCTGATAGTGCTATTATTTGTGGTTCACCACAATATCTTTTCAATCTTTCTAACGCTAAAGTTAACTGAACCCCTCTTTTGCTTGTAATCAATTCATGGACTTCATCAATAACAATATATTTTATGTTTTTTAGATATTCTCTGAGCCTTTTTCCAACTAACATTGCATTTATTTGCTCGGGGGTTGAGATCAAAATATGAGGTGGATGCTCTACTTGCAGTTTTCTCTCATACTGTGTCGTGTCACCATGTCTAACAGAAATATCTATATCAAGCTTGTTGCACCACCATAAAAGTCTATCCAAAAGGTCTCGGTTAAGTGCTCTCATAGGCGTAAGATACAACAAAGCAATTGGTTGATGTTCTTTTTCAATTAATTTGTTAAATAAACCAAGCATTACAGATTCTGTTTTTCCAGAGCCAGTTTCAGCTATTACTAAAATATTTTTTCCTTCTAGAACTTTTGGTATTGCTAATTCTTGAATTAGGGTTGGTTTCTCAAATCGAGATACGGCTAGCTCTTTTATTCTATTATCTAATATGTTGAATACTTCCGACATTTTCTAGCCGCTGATAATAAGCTATCTCTCAAAGTATTTAAAAGTTAAGAACAAAACGATAATATGAAGAAAAAATTCTTATTCCTTGTTCTATTTTCATTATTGATAATTCCAACTTCAGTTAATGCATTATTAGAACGACCATACGCGTTAACTGATGGAAATGGATGGGATTTTAACAAAACTGAAGATTGGAAAGGTATTGCTAAAGTGGTAGAAAATTCTGTTGAACTTGTGATTGGTGTTGATGTACCTTTAATTCAAGAAATAGGACTGGAATACCCGAACTTTGAGAATTTACAATACTATGAATTGAGTAACATTACTAAAAAATATGATGGGGGAATCGTTAAAACCATTTCAATGAAAGGTAAAACCAAAGCTGTTGTGGTGGGTGTCCCTATTGAAAATGTATCCAATTTTGTTGAAGAGATTAAAGTAATTGAACCGAGATTCATCGAGCCTAATTTAAAATATCAAGCTAACTTTGTTCCAAACGATCCTTATTGGTCATTACAATGGGGACCTCAAAAGATAGAAGCAGATAAGGCATGGGATATGGAAACAGGTAACAACTCTATTCTCGTTGCTGTCGTGGACACTGGTATAGATTTTACTCATCCTGATTTGGTTGCCAATTATGTTCCCTTAGGTTATGACTGGGTAAATAATGATAATGATCCTATGGATGATTACGGACATGGAACGCACTGCGCTGGGATAATAGCTGCTCAAATTAATAATGAAGTTGGTATAGCTGGATTGGCTCAGGTCAAGATAATGGCTGAAAAAGGTTTAGATTATGACGGATATGGATATTCTGATGATCTTGCCAATGCAATCATACATGCTGTTGACAAGGGAGCAAACATTATAAGCAACAGTTGGGGTGGTTCTTCTCCAAGTGAAATCATTCATGAGGCTATTCAATATGCTTATGATAATGGCGTATTAGTTATTGCATCTGCAGGAAATAGCCCATATTCTGATTTTACAGGATATCCTGCTGCTTTTGATGAAGTTATTGCAGTTACTGCAACTGATAGTGAAGATAAACCTGCTTCTTTCACAAGTTTTGGGGATTGGGTTAAAGTGGCCGCACCTGGTGTTGACATTTATTCAACTGTTGTGAACTGCACGAGGTCAGTGTACGGGTGGTTTCCAAAAATGTGTGATTACTATGGATACAGAAATGCAAGCGGAACATCCATGGCAGCGCCGCATGTTGCAGGCGTTGCGGCCTTGGTATGGAGCCGATTTCCAAACATGAGCAGAGATCAGCTAAGAGACCAATTGCTCTATACAGCTGATGATTTGGGTGAAAAGGGTTTTGATAAATATTATGGTTATGGTAGAATCAATGCAAGGAGGGCTCTTGAACCCACACCTGAACACGAAATTCTAATTTTGAAACAGGAAGTGCCCTTGGTTAAAAAACCAAACGAATCAATAAATATAATTAGTACAATACACAACTTCGGAACTAATGATGAGAATGATGTAACGATACAAATTCTGGTTAACGATACAGTAGTTAACTCTACAGTTATCGACATCATAGAAAGTGGTTCAACAAAAATTATAACTTTATCATGGATTCCATCAGTTGAAGGAACTTATAATGTTACATCTTATGTGATACCAGTCTCAGGAGAATCCAATACTGATAATAACTTTTTGTCCAATTCAGTTCTCGTCAGATACGGGAACACAATAAGGGTTCCTGAAGATTATCCAAGAATAAAGGATGCTATAAATGCATCAATCCCAGGAGATACCATTCTTGTTGCTAATGGAACATATTCTAATCAATATCCAAATTATGATGATGTATGGGTGAACAAACCACTAAAAATCATAGGTGAAAATCCCGAGAATACTATAATTTATGACTACTGGGATAGTGCTGTAGGCATAGTTGCAGATAATGTTGAGATCAGTGGGTTTACGATAGATGGTGATGATTATGGAATTTATGTAACTTCTGATGGCAATAACATTAGTAACAACATTGTTAAGGACAGTTATACTGGTATCTATTTAATCAATTCTGAAGGCAATACAGTTGATAACAATATCGTAATTACTTATTGGCGTGGTATCGACTTGGTAATATCTGGTAACAACATCATTAAAAATAATTTTGTGTCAAACAGCACTGGATTTGGTATTCACTTAGAAAATTCAGATTATAATGAAATCGAGAATAATACGATAAAGTTCAGTTACGGATTCTATCTTGAAAGTTCTGGCTACAACAGAATTGAAAAAAACATTATATCGGATAATGTCTACAACTTCGGGTTGAATGGTTATTCTCTTTCAGATTTCATTCAGGAGATAGGCACGTCTAACACTATAAACGGGAAACCAATCTACTATTTAGTAAGCGAAAATTACAGAAAAATCCCAGAGGATGCAGGATATGTTGGTCTAATCAATTGTACGAATATCACCGCAAAGAACTTGAACTTAATCAACAATATTCAAGGTATTTTGATTGTAAACACGAACTATTCAAAGATAAAGAACGTTTCATCATCAAAAAATTTCTGGGGAATTCAAATCATAGAATCTAACAGCAATCTAATACTCAACGATACACTTACAAAAAATGTTTATGGCATTCTTATGGAAACATCTGATGAAAATGTGATCAAACGTACGATAGTTGAAGATAATGAATACGGTATTTATTCTATCAATTCTGATGACAACATTGTAAAAAATAATACTGTAAACAATAACAAAGAAACAACTGGTTACGAACCAAAAGGAGGCATTTATTTTGAGAGTTCTAACAATAATTCCATTAGGTATAACTACCTTTCGTCGAATGATGACGGTATCTTCATAGAGAATTCAAACAACAACGTGATTAAAGGTAACAATTTAACATATAACCTTTATGGAATACGTTTATCTTCTTCTCGAGACAATATTGTGAAAAACAATACCATAACAAATAACGGATACGGTATCTTAATCTCTTTTTCAGACGATAACAAAATAAAAAACAATACCTTGGATAAAAGTTCTATTAATATTTGGTTAGAGTCATCTTCCAACAATATTTTCAGGAATAACCATATGGCAGAGAGTAACAATCTAATAATTAATTCACGACCTTTCTATTACATTTCTACTGCTTATGGGTATGAAATGAGGGATATTCCACTCTCTCAATATATACAAGACATAGACGCTTCTAACACGATAAACGGAAAGCCTGTTTATTATCTGATCAATCAAAATAATCTAGTCATAGATGCTCAAGACATAGGTTATCTTGGAATAATTAATTCGACGAACATAAGTGTAAAAAACTTGAACCTGACACAAAGTGGTCAAGGTTTATTGATTGCTTTTACAAACTACTCTACCGTAGAAAATACGAGTATACAGTTCAATTACGTCGGTATAGACATCAGATTATCCGATCATATACATGCCTTTAATAACTCGCTAACAAACTCCGATGATATTGTCATGATGTACAAATCTAATAACAACATCATAGATAATAACACAATCGAAAATACTTGGTATTATTATGGAATTTCCATGTTGATTTCCTCTAACAATACGATAAAGAGTAATAACATAACTTATGCGGATGATGTTTATTTGTACAATTGTAGTGATAACCTTATAATCGATAATCAGTTAATCAGCAGTGGAGGTCTTAATCTCTACAATTCAAAAAATAATGTAATTAATGATAACGATTTTATTGGAAACAGCAAATACAACATCTATCTGGATAACTCAAATCAAAATATAATCTCCCATAACAATTTTGTCAATAAATCATACACCGAACAATTTTTCATCAAGAATTCTATCAATACCTGGGATTATAATTCTGAAGGAAATTACTGGAGTACTTACGATACCAAAGAAGAAAAATGTTTTGATTCAAATCATAACGGGATATGTGATTCTCCATATAAAATTGATGCGAACAATAGGGACAATTACCCATTCATCCAAAAGAATGGTTGGGTTGATTCTGATGAAGATGGAATTTACGATAGCGTTGATAACTGTCCTTATGTTTATAACATAGGTCAAAATGACACAGATAAGGATGGTGTTGGTGATATTTGTGATAACTGTCCATATTTTTCAAATTCTAACCAGACAGATTCAGATAATGACACGCTGGGGAATGCATGTGATAATTGCTGGTATGTTTCCAACCTCAATCAAGTAGATACAGATAAGGATTGTCCTCAAAAGCCATACTTGACAGATCCCAAGTGCGGAGATGCCTGTGATACCTGCACATGCACTCCTTGGATATCAACAGAAGAATGCTGTTATAATTTAGGTAGACTTGGAAGGTGGCAAACAAGAACTTGTAATCCACCGAGATGCAATGTAGAAGGAAGATGCTATGGAAGTAGTTGTATTATGATTTGGTAGAAGTTTTATTTCCAAACTCCATATAACTATTTATGAAAAGACGAGCCGTCAATAAGTTGATCATGTTTTTGAAGGAAAGATATGGAAAGAATGTCCAAAATCGCCCTCTTAATAATAAAGAAGTTTTCAAAATTCTGATAACAACTGTATTGTCCCAAAGGACAAGGGATGAGAACTCTGAAAAAGCTGCTCAACAATTATTTTCGGTTGCCAGAACACCAAATCAGATTATGAAATTACCAATCAATACATTGCAACGATTGATAAGAATTTCTGGACCTTACAAGCAAAAAGCTAAAAGAATCAAGCAGATATCTAAAACCATTCTAGAAAATTACAAAGGAAAGGTTCCCAACACTAGGGAAGAGTTGATGAAATTGTATGGCGTGGGATATAAGACAAGTGCGATAGTGCTTATGTATGGCTTCAATATACCAGCCATAGCAGTCGATGTTCATGTAGAAGTTTGCTCTAAAAGACTTGGATTAGCTTCAAAAGATGCCAAACCTCAAGAAATAGAAAAGGAATTAGAAAAGATATTCCCTAAGAACAAGTGGTATTTGATTAACCTAGGCTTTGTTAGCTTTGGAAAAGAAATTTGTAAGCCTACGCCTATATGCATTAAGGATCCTAAAAACTGCCCATTTTCAGGGTTCTGCAAGGCTTACAAAACTAAAAAATTTAAGTTGGTGTAACTGATATTCTAAAGGAATAATTACCAATAGAGGCTGCTTGACTAAATTCATGCTTTAAATAAAATCTGAAGTCATTTGTGGTAATATTTATTGGGCTTGTCAATGTTTCGTTTTTGAATTCGTTTACCAAAGATATTTTGACGTCGCTCTCGTTTCCAGCGCTTTCAGGTAAAATCTCTGCTGTTATGTTTACGTTTATGGAAGCGTTTGCAGAGTTGTCGATTTTTATTTGTGGCGAATATGATGTTTCACCTTGTTTTACTTTCAATGTATAATTTTCATCGTTTGAAGAACCAATTATATCAAGCTTTATTGCTTGGTCAACTGTTGTATAACCCGTTATAGATCCGTAGCTAGAGATGACAGCAACACCTATGATTCCTATTGTTACTACTAATCCTACTACCAATAAAATTTTTTTGTTCATGCTTTTTCTAAGAACAAATCATAGTATATTGTTCTCTTACTTCTAGAAGTGGTAAAAACTAGTTGGTGTACGGGATAAATGAAATTATCTGTATGAAACAACTAGATTAGATTCAAGTTTAAATTTGTTTCTTTTATACTATTAATTAGTGATAAAATGACTGAAAATTTCAATACAGAGAAATTAAAAGCATATGACATCCCTTTAACAAAATGGTTTTTTAGACAAAGAGATACAAAGGCAATTGAGATGAGTTCAAAAGGGATATCAATTGACATAGGTTGTGGAAGAGGTCATTTAACTGCTAAAAGAAAAGAAACAGTAGGCGTTGACTTATCACCGAATTTAGTTGATATAAAGAAAAAACATAGAAATCGAGATTTTGTCAGATGCAATGCTGAATATTTGCCTTTTAGAGGGGAATCTTTTGAGAATGTTTTTTTATTAGATGCTTTAGAACATGTTCAAGACTGTGAAAAAGCTACAAAAGAAGCAAAAAGAATTCTAAAAAAAGATGGCAGCCTAATTCTTTCTTTACCTAATGAAAATTATTTTTATAAAGTTTTTTCAAAATTATTTAGAACTTTTTATGGGGGTCCATATCCTCCTGACCTACATTCTTATGACTATGTAAAGGATGTTGTTAGTAAGAGATTTGATAAGATAGATACTCAGTATATACCTAAAATTCCATCATTTTTTAAATTATGGGAAATAAGTAAATATAAGTCTAGAAAAAAATGATGTTTTCATATTAATTGATAAAGATATTCAAATCTTATCTCTTATACTAAAACCAAACCATTATAAGACAAAAATAATCTTACCTATATGAAACCTATTTTTTCTTTATAACTTCTTCTCTTTTCAAAATCTTTCCATATTCATAAAGAACTGCTAAAGCTTTAACTGCTCTTTCAGGAGTTGGGTAAACAGGAATTCCAAATCTTTCAAGTTTTCTACTTCTCTCCAAAACAAAATCTCCACCAGCAGAACAGACTGTTATTGGTTTTCCATATACCTTTGCTTCCCTTAAAACATTTACAATGTCATCTGATAAAGTCGGTATCTGCATCAAAACTATGCAAACCATACCGGCTATGTTTTTGTCTTTCAAAACAGCTTCCAAAGTTTTTTCATATCTTTCAACTGTTGCATCACCTGTTAGATCAACAGGATTTTTAGCAATTCCGTACTTTGGTAATACTTGTTTTAGAGTCTTAACAGTTTCAGGATTTAATTCGGGAAGTTCCAAGCCATAATTAATTGCAGCATCTGTTGCAACTATTCCAAAGCCGCCGCCATCTGTTACTACTGCTATTTTATTATCCTTTAAAACAGGCTGGTTTGCAAGAGCCTTTGCAAAATCAAATATTTCTTCAGAAGTTTTAGCTTCAATAATTCCTGCTTGCTTAAATGCAGCTGAATAGACTTCAGATGAACCTGCTAATGATCCTGTATGAGATAAAACAGCCTCACTTCCTTTTTCTGTTTTACCTGCTTTGAAAATGACTATAGGCTTTTTCTTTGTAACATTTTGAGCTACTTTTATGAATTCTTTACCGTCTTTGACAGATTCTAGGTAGATTGCAATGCATCTAGTCGTTAAATCGTTTTCTAAATATTTAAGAAGGTCTATTTCGTCTACATCTACTTTATTACCTACAGATATAAATTTAGAAACTCCTACACCGTCATTTGACATCATGTCCAATAAAATTGATCCAAATGCTCCAGATTGAGTTATAAAGGATATAGAACCTTCTGGAGGCCTCTTTAAACGGTTTCTTGGGAAAAAAATCATGTCTAAATCCTTTTTATATATACCTATACAGTTAGGTCCCATAATGCGTATTTTTTTGCTTTTTGATAACTTTTTAAGCTCTAATTCTCTTTCATTTTCTCCTATCTCTGAAAAACCAGAAGATATAATCGTAACAGCCTTTATTTTCTTTTTAATACACTCCTCTACTATTTTTTTAACTATTTCTGCTGGAACTACTATAACAGCATGATCAATAGGTTCTTTAACTTCTAAAACTGATGGATAAGCTATTAAACCTAATATTTCACCGGTATTAGGATTTATAGGGTATATTTTTCCATTAAAAGATATTTTAAGGTTTTCTAAAATACTATAACCAAGTTTTCCAGGGGTTCTGCTAGCTCCAACAACAGCTATAGACTTAGGATTAAAGAATTCATCTAAAGGCATGGAGACATATATGGTATTTTGGGTATTTATTTTTATTCTATAACTTTAAAGACTTTGGCACCTTCTCTTGTTACTTCATTTACCTTTAATCCGATTGACTGACCCTTTTTTGCTTCCCGAATATTTTCGTGTTCTATCTGCATTGATTCGATCACTTGTTCAAATGTTCCACTAGATCTTTCAATTGATATTTTGTCCCCAACTCTTAGAGTATCAGTAAGATCAACAACGGCAACAGATATTTTTGGATAAAAATGTGATATCATGCCAATAAGTTTTTTCTCCATCATAAATCACCTAAAAATATTGATTCTCCAAAATATAAAAACTTTATATTCAACCTAAACAATTAGTTTTTATGGAAAAATCAAAAAAAGATTGTTGTGGTATGCATAAAATGATTTTAGGGATAGGAATAATGATATTCGGTTTAGTTCTGTATTTTAGTAGTTCTCCAGTGTCCCTAGAAACTAATTTGAATTGGTCAGCAGCATTTTTTGTCTTAGGATTTTTAGCATTTTTGAAAGGTTTGTATTGTTATTTCAAAAAATACTAGGCATTGTAGTTTATTTGACTTACAATCATCATATAGAATAAAGATAAATATTTGTTATAGCATTTCTTTTATATGGAAAAAACTTTCTTTGATGATAATTTTGTAAAAAATTTTAAGACAGTTCTTTGTCCAAATTGCAAAAAAGAAATAGAAGTAGATTCAGAAGATACAGAAATTATTTGTGATGAATGTGGTTGTAGTATAGAACAAGTTCATTCAGAAGATTTCGTTTGGCATCCAAGTGAAAGATATTAAAATATAAAAAAAGGAGGTCATTAAAGGACCTCCAAAAGAATTAAATTTTTATTTTTTTCTTCTTCTAGCCATTTTCTATTCACCTACTATTTCTTTTTTATTGCATTACTGCAATAATTAATTATTTTTAAGAACTTGTATTTATAATTATCGAATTTTATTCTAAAATTATTCTAACATCTGTAGCAATAGCTTTTGTCGATGTTGCAAACAAAGGATTTATGTCGAGCTCTTTTATTTGCGGATTATTTTCCATTATTCTGGAAACAGATAAAATTACATCTATTATAGAATCTAAATTTGCGGGTTTTTGACCTCTAAATCCTTTTAGAATTAGATCAGAAAATTTTACTTCCTTAAGCATGCTCTCTGCATCATATCTGCTTAGAGGAGAGACTCTAAAGCTAACATCTTTCAAGAACTCTGTAAATATTCCGCCACTTCCTAATGCAACTATTCTGCCAAATTGCGGATCTTTCTTACCTCCTACAATAATTTCATAACCTTCTGTTATCATTTTTTGAACTAGAACTTTATTGCAGCCTTTTATTTTAATTAAATCATAAAATGCTTTTTTTGCTTCTTCCAAATTGTTTATGTTCAATCTAATTCCATTAACATCTGTTTTATGAGTTATATTTCCAGAAACTTTCAATACACAAGGAAAGCCAATTTTTTTCAGAGATATTAATAATTCTTTTTCGTTTTTACAAAAAGCATAGGGTGGGACTGTTATTCTATATTTTTTCAATACTTCATATGCTTTTTCGTCTTCCATTTTTTGAATAGAAATAGGACTAATTTTCATCTTCTTTTCTTTTATTATAACTTTTCTTTCAGGTTTTATTTTATGAATTTTTTTAACAATTTTCTTGATTTTTTTGACCGGTTTCTTTTTATATAATCTCTTAACTTTTTGTTTTTTAGGTTTCTTTTTAAATAATCCTTTTAAAAGGGCCATGATATCACACTAATAGATGTTTTTCTTATTTAAAATAATTAACTAATTCTAATCCTTTCAGCTACTTCTTCAAAGATTTTTGCAATATTTATGTTTCCTTTTTCTCTCCAATTTTCAGCTACTTCTTCTAATACAGTAGTTGTTAGTTTTTCATCAACTCTACTCCATAATTTTCTAGATTTCATGATTTTTATAATATTTTCAACAATTTTTAAATAACCAGAAATCCTTTTAATATCTTTCATACCAGCAACAACTATAAGTACTTCAAATAACTCTTCTTTAAAATTAGAACTGTCTATTTCATAAGACAGTTTTGAAACCCTACTTTCTAAATTTTCAAGTTTTTTTGAAATAGCTTTTACTTCTTCTTCTTTAACTGTAGAAATTTTTTCAATCATTTTTTTTGATTTCTCTTCAATAGATTCAATAGGTTCTTCTATAATTTCTTTTTCAATTTCTTTTCTAGGTTCAGTTTTTAATTCTTCTGGAAGTTCTTCTGGAATCTCTCCTTTAAGAACTATTTCAGGCTCTCCGAGCACTGGATATTTTAATTCTACAATTCCATGATCCTCTAAACTACCTATCCAACTTTCTAATTGAGATTCTGTTATTTTTAAGACTCTGAGAGCTTCACTGATAGGCACTTTCTTTTTCTCTCTTAATAACTTTAGAAATTTATCAATAGTAGTTTCTATTATAAGTTCGGCCATAATATCAATTATGTTTATATTAATAATAATTTATTTATAGACTTTTATTAAATGAGTTGATTGAAGAACTAGAAAGGGTGCCATCTGACACCCAAAATAATAATCTGATGAAAGAAGCATTAAAATTTTATTCAAATTATCTGTTTCACTTCCAATTAACTATTCCTTATTTTTAGACCTTTCATCAGTAATCATACGCTGGCTATTATCAAGTTAAATTCAAACAGATCGCATGATATGCGTTATTTACCACTCTTCTTCCGATTTCTCTTCTTCTTTCTCTTCCTCTTTGAATTCTTCTCTTCTTTTTTTAGCCATAATTAATCCCTCCATTTAATTTTCCATTCGCTTAATTGGTAAAGTACAAAGCAAATATTTAAAGTTATCGTTTTTGAAAACTATTATATTTCTATAATCTTTTTAATCTTAACAACATATCTTTTAATATGGATTTTGAGCTGTTAGGTGTTTGTCTTGATAGAAAAATATTAAGAAGAGGTTCTGATAGAGCTCCATATGAATTAAGAAAAACTTTTTCAGAGTTAGAGACATTTATAGACGGTATAGATTTACGAGAACATTGGTTAAAGGATTTAGGAAACATTGTTGACCCAAGAAGTTATGACGATATAATCAATCAAATGAAAAACAAGTTAGATACTAAGTTCTCAGTAATCTTAGGTGGAGATCATTCCATATCTTTTTCAGGAGTTAAAACAATAAATCCTAAGGTTTTTGTTAGCTTTGATGCTCATCCTGATTGCGAACCTTTAGATCTTAGTTTTCGTTCGGTAACTCGTGTTATTGCTGAGGAAGGTTACAAGTCTTATTTATATGGAGTAAGATCCTTTTCAAAAGAAGAATCAAAATATCTTAAAAATAATAAAAACATAAAAATTGCAACCCTAGATGATTTGAAAAATATAAAAAATCCTGTCTATCTTTCTATAGATTTTGACGTTTTAGACCCTTCAATAATGCCCAGTGTCAGTTTTCCAGAGCCGAACGGTTTAACTTTTTCAGAAGTTTTAGACGCAATAAAAGCTTTAGCAAAAAATCTGGTAGCAATTGATTTTGTTGAATTTCTTCCTACAGAAAATACAATGAGCACAGTAATAGCTGGAAAACTTATTTATTCTGCTCTAGCTGAAATTGTTAAGTCTAGACTTCAGTAAGTGTTTCTGTTTCTTCTTCAGAAGATGTTGATTCTGGCATTGATGGAGTTATATGTTTTATTATCACAACGTCTCCAACGCTATTGACTAATTGGTAAGGTACTATTACACCTCTTTTTCCACCAACCATGTCTGCTAGAAAAGATCCTCTTGCTGTTTCTATTATCAAAGAATTCACTCTGAACTTTACTAGATTTATTTCTACATCAGCTACTTTTCCACAAAAAACTCCTCTGTTAGTGAAAACATCTTTTCCAAATACTTCTGATACATTTTTTACTGTTACAGCCATGATAATCCTCCAAAATTTAATAATAATAAATTATGTTGCACATATATAAACTTGTTTTATCAGCTAATAATGAACATAGCAAACATATAAGAATTCTTATACCAAGACTTTTTAATATGCTGAGGTGACCGAATCTGGTATGGTGCTAAACTCATAAAAGAGTGCGTATGCCTGCTAAGCTAGTGAGCGAAAGCTCTTTTGGGTTCAAATCCCAACCTCAGCGCTAACTTTTTTTTAAAAATTCTTTACCAAAAAAATAAAAAGGACTTGATTGTAAATACAGGAAAGACAAAACTACCGATAATTGATACTAGAAGATAACTATAGTTTAAATAAAATTTAAAACTAATTCTTATTGGACCTATAGTCTAATGGTAGGATGCAACCCTTTAGTCCAATGGACCCGTAGTCTATCGGTAAAATATCGATAAAGGACGTCACCCTCACAATAAAAATGAGAGCGGTGAAGAGCCCAGTTCAATTCTGGGCGGGTCCATAATTATTAATAAAGAATTTAAGGCTCCAGTCCGATTCTGGATAGGCCCACTTCTTAAGGTTTAAATCTTTTATTTTTTATCATAAATTTAGATGATTTATGACTGAATATGAATTTCAAAGACATGGAGAAGTAATTGCAAAAGTACCAATTAATGACGATTTAAAAGTAGATGCTAAAGGATTGGTATTAGATAAATTTGCAAAATATGTTAGAGGACAAAAGGTAAAAAAATATAGAGTTATTATATATAAAGATTTTTATAGAGCATTATTTGGACGAGATGGAACTGAAAGAGAGAGAACTATGGAATTTAAAGAGGGCGATTTAAGGAAAGCAAAAAAGTCTAAAAGAAACAATGATGTCATAAACATTTAAATTACTTTGGGTAACAATTCCTTATCAAGCCCCTGTCGTCTAGCCCGGTTAAGGACATGTGACGTTTTAAAAAATGTCACACCTCAAAGTGGCCCTTCGAATTCATTTCGAAGGATATGAGCTTCGGCTGTGAATGAGGTTAGCCGCAAACATGGGTCCAAATCCCATCGGGGGCACCATTTTTTTCACTCAGATAAATGAAATTATCATGAAAACAATCAGTGTACTCAAATCCCGCCGAGGGCATTCTAACTGTTTGGTGAAGCTTTGAGAAGAGTATAAACTAAACCAGTTTTACTGTCAATTGCCAAACGATTGAAAGAAAATTCTAAACCATTTTTAGAAAAACATCCAAAGAACATAAAATAAAATTCATCATAACTACCAGCAGTAACATAATATTTTCCTACTCCAATAACCGCATCTGTCAAATTTCCTATGGTATTTTCATCACAATTTTCTGTTAATTCTACTAAATCATGATTTGTATTGCTTGCTACAAGTCTTTGAAAGAGATCTTGATTGACAACTGTACAATTTATAGTATTTTTAGATTTTACTACGTGCATAACTGAAAAAAGGCTATTAGAAAAGTTATAATCATTATCTGCAAGGCATTTGTACGCAGCTACTCTTGTGTCTTTTTCTGCAACTTTTACAGCATCCTGCCATGAACTTATAGCCTGATTATTTTGCGTACATGCTGAAACAAAAATTATTAAAAACAATGATATCAAAATTATTTTTTTCATAATAGTATTATCCTACAGTTAAATATAAAAAACCAAAACCTTTTTATTTGTCGAAAAAACATCATTTTACTAGGTGATTTGATGAGTTTAATTGTTAGATCAAAGATAAAATCTACTGTAAAAGGAATGAGAGTTTCAGGAGATTTTTATAATGCTCTTGATAGAAAGGTTCAAGACGTGATGAGGGAAGCTTCTAGAAGAGCAAAAGCCAATGGAAGAGCAACAATTCGTCCGGATGATTTGTAATTGGAAGCAGATTTTCTCTTCCATTCTTTTTCTTATTTAAATTAGTGAGATTTATATTGTTCTGAAAAACATTTTTCTATATGCGGAGATAGCCAAGTCTGGTCAAAGGCGCAAGACATTTTGAGCATTGATTCAAGATGATAGCGAAACTCAAGATCTTGTCGGTTAGTCCGTTCGCAGGTTCGAATCCTGCTCTCCGCACATAGAAATTTAGGTTTTCATTTTTGCAACAATGAATGCATGTGCCTGTTCAAACGGATCTAAGGTTTTACAGTCAATTATTTCAAAATTAGAAGATTCTAATTTTTCAATTACTTCATTATAAATTTTCCTAGGAGATTTTGTAACGTCAATACTTCTTGATTTAATTGCCATTAGAAGGTAACCATTCGGTTTTAAAAATTCCTTACAGTTTCTGATTGCTATTTCTGTTTCTTGTGGATCTGCTATATCAACATAAACTACATCAACCTTTTCAATCCAACAATAAAGTTCAGTCTTTCTGGCGTCAGCAAGTATTGGCGTTATATTTTTATATTTTTTACAAAGGGGTAAGAGCTCGTTAAAGCATCTCTCAGAAAATTCTATTCCGTATATTATACCTTCACTTCCTATTATGCTTGAAAGAAATGAACAGGTATAGCCATGAGCTGCTCCCAGGTATAATATTTTACTATTTTCCTTGATTGGAAATTCCTTTATCTTTTTCAAGATAGCAGCAGCAGCTTTACTTCTAGTAGGTTCCCAGATTCTAAACTCTTTTTTATCAATTTTCAATGCCTGTTCGTTAAAGGGTTTAAATCCGGGAATAGGATTCTCTACTACTAATCTTTTACCTGTCAAAAAAACTCTTGGAAATACCTCTTTCATATTTAAATTAACTTAATCTAAATATTTATTAAGATTTCATGAAGGAAGAAATGAGTCAAGCCTTAAAGGAATTGAAAGTAATTTTAATAATAATTTTAGTATTTCTTTCTATAGCAGTTTTAACAATAAGCACCAATTCTAAGATAGGTCCTGTAGATGCTTTTACAATGGTTTTAACACAAATACTAACTGCTGGAACAGGTGGAATCTTAGGAAACGTATTTTATGTTGTCATAATATTTTTTACAATAGGCATTAGTTTTTACATGTTTGAAAAGGTTATTACTTTATTAAGTCAAATAAGAATAGGAGGAATTTTAATGAGAGTAAATCTTTCTTCAGTAAAAGATCATTATATTGTATGCGGTGCAGGAAGAGTTGGGGTTCATGTAGCAGAAAAATTAAAAAGAGCAGGAAAAAAGATCGTTGTAATTGAAAGTGATCTTGAAAGAGCAGAATCTATGATAGACAAAGGTTATACAGTCATAGAAGGAGACTGCGTTAACGAGGAGGTTCTAGAAAAAGCAAGAATAAGAAAAGCTAAAGGGCTGATAGCTTGCACAGCAGAAGACCAAAAGAATGTTTTCTTGGTTTTAACAGCTAAAGACATGAATCCAAAAATAAAAGTTGCAACAAGGGTAAATGACCAAAAAGCTAAAGATGAGTTTAAAAGAGCAGGAGCAGATGTAATAGTTGCACCAGAAGTAACTGGCGGTTATGAACTTGCAGACAAGATAATTGTTTAATAAATAATTATTTAATCTCAAATGGTTCTAAGAAGCATGAAGTTTAAAAGCCAGAAATTCTAAACTGTAAACATGGAAATTAAAAATTTCTTTGAAGAAATATTCAAAAGAAAGCCCAAAGAAGAACCTAAAATAATACCCAAAAAGAAATTAGGAGAAGTAGAGGTTAGCATTATTGATATGCTGAAATTAGTATTAGTTTATTTAGCGGGAGTAATAGTAGGTCTAATCTTAGCGATATTTTCTAATTATATATTTTTAAAAGATGCAGGGAAAAAAGATATTCTAATTGCTCAAATTGAAAATTCATCAAATTATCAAATAATTTTGGTATGTAGTTTAGTTTTTGGTATTGTCGGATTTGGGATAGGATACTTGCTAAAGAAGAAATGATAACATGAAGAACCTCCAATTCCTGAAGCCAGATTGGAGAAAGATTGTGATAATGATTATATTATTTATAGTTGGAACAATTATTTCAGCATTTTCTTCAATATTTAGATGTGGAGGTTGTTACAATACAATTATAGGTTTTCCTATTAGTTTTTATGAAGAAATAATTTGGCCTCGTGAAATGGAAAGAACTGATTTTTCAATTTCAAACCTTACAATTAATGTTGTTTTCTTTTATCTCCTCTCCTGTCTTATAGTATGGATTTATGACAAGTTTAGAAAGAAAAAGTGATTAAATGATAGAAGAATTCATAAATGAAAATTATAATTTAAGCTTTTAAAATCTCTTTTAATTTTTTCTTATAGTCTTCTACCAGTTCTTTTGACATGTCTTTTTTTGTGTAAAAATCTGCCCTAGCGGCTATTGTTAGTTTGCTTGACAGCAATCTTGCGACCCTTCCCTGTAATTCCCTTTTTGCAGTTGAGATGTCAGGGTGCAAGAACAGCAAACCAAATCTAGGAGGCTTGCCTTTTTTATTTTCCTTTAAGAACCTAAACAATGATTTCTCACTACCTAGCAATTGAATAGTCGAGGAAGGCATTTTTGCCAATCTCTCTAAAGAGCCTGCTAATGCTAACAATCTGGCAGCAAGTACGCTACCTAATAAGGCATTGAGATTAGGTATTTCCTCTGGAACGGTTTTTTCTATATATTTTTCGACATTCTTTTCCAAGAGGTACATTTCTTTCAATTCTTTGGCATAATTCTTTAATATTTCAATATCTTCTTTTTTCAGTTCCATTCCCATGCTTTTCTCAAAGCCTTCGAAATTATTTCTTTCTCCGTATTTTGCTATCATTTCTGCAAATTTTTCATGATCTTTTATATTTATTTCTGGATAATGTAAGCCATACCACTCTCTTAGTCTCTCAGTCATTGTATTGAGAATTTTCTCTAAATCGCTTAATGCTGATACGCTTTGTATTATCAGTTTGTCTCTTCTCTCTATGGCTGATATGTTTAGTTTTGATTTTGCACTGTAAACAGAATTCAATATTTCGTTTAATTCAGAATCGCTATTAATAAACTTAGATTTTAATATAATGTCTCTGAAATTTTTTTTCAAATATTCTGTTGCTTGATTAGGTTGTTTGACTTCTAGATCTTCGAATTCATTTTTTAATTCTTCGAGCTCTGAAAAATTCTCCCCCTTCTCAAACAAATCTAACTTTTTTGCGATTTCTTCTGGATTTTTATCAAAAAGCCTAAACTTTATTAATCTATCCTTCTCATTAAATACAAATAGACCAGCAACACATACAGCAAGGTAATGCATAAATTTATTTGTCTTACATAAGAATAAAAGGTTATTGTGATAAGATGGGAAGAATAAGAGGAAGATGGATAAAGAATATTTCCAAGAAATTGGTGGAGAAGTATCCAGGCAAATTTGGTACAGATTTTAAAAACAACAATGAGGTTTTAAAACAAATGGGAATAATAAATGACAAAGTCGTAAGAAATAAAATCGCTGGCTATATTATTAGTGTCATAGAAAAGAAGAATGCTTAAGCTTTAATTCCGAATTCATATTTCTTGCTTTCAAATTCAAATTCTGACTTCTTTCCAACAATTTTTCCAAAATTAATTTTACTTCCAGTTATGCCTTCTATTGTTTTTTGATTTTTCTTAAAAAGAATATTTTCAGGAAGACAGAGAGTAACTTTATCTTTAATTTCTAGACCTAACTTCTTTCTAAATTCTTGAACACTTCTCGTTAACTCACTTAATAACCATTCTTCCTTTAATTCTGGGGAAACTTCAGTGTCTAAAAATACTTTTCCATTCTCAATTTCCTTGCCTTCTTTAACAGTTCCTATCTTTACTTCTTTAATATTTGCTATTTTTTTGACGACTTCTTCTAAGTTTTTAGCAGCACTTATAACCTCTTCATTTCCTTCTACTGTTACAGATTGCAAGATATATTTCAATTTCAAACCTTTTTCATGTCTTATTGAGTTTGAGGTTTCTATGATTTTCTTAGCTGTTTCCATCTCTTTTTCTAATTTTTCATCAATTAATTTTTCATCAACTTCTGGCCAATTGCTTAAATGTATACTTTTTTCTTTTTCAAAATCTTTAAAGAAGTCTTGGTAAAGATACTCTGTAGTAAAGGGTATAAAAGGCGATAATAATTTTAAAGTCTCTAACGTAACAATGTAAAATGTAGAAAGCATTGCATCCTTATATTCAGATTTTAATCCAGGCTTAATATCTTCTCTTATCACATGTCCATACCATCTTGATAAGTCGTTCAAGAAAAATTCCTGTAATTTGTTTGCTGCTAAATGTGGTTTTAAATCTTCTAAGTTTTTTGTAACATCTCTTTTTAATGTTTCTAATCTTGATAACAACCATTTGCTAGAGACATCTAGATTTTTTGGTTTCTTTGGTTTGAAATTGTTTACTTCAAAATAAGTTTTTAAGAATGTTGTTGTGTTGAATAAAACATTTAAAATTCTTCTAACCTCTTTTGCAGGTCCATAGCCAAAGGGCATAGGCTGACCAGGATTTTGCATGCAATACATCCATCTTATCACATCTCCTCCTATTTTTTCCAGGGCTTCACCAGCCCAGATGACATTACCAGTACTTTTATGCATCTCTCTACATTTTTCATCTAAGACCATTCCATGAGCTAAAACAGATTTATAAGGAGTTTTTTCTTCTAGAGTAACTGAAACAAACAATGTAGCATAGAACCAAGTCTTGAGCTGTTCGTGCATTTCTGTTATGAAATCTGCTGGAAACCATTTATTCCAATATTTCTTATCATCCAAATAGTTTAACGTAGAAAAGAAAACAACACCAGCATCTAGCCAACAGTCTCCTGTTTCATCAATTCTTTTCATTTCTTTTCCACATTCTTGACATTTAAGAGTAACATTATCGATCCAAGGCCTGTGAAGTTCTTTTAATTGATCAAAACCTTTAACAGACTTTTTCTTCAATTCTGATTTACTTCCTATTACTTCTAGATATCCGCACTCACAAAGCCAAAATGGCAAAGGCAAACCATAATATCTTTTTCTAGAAATGTTCCAGTCTTTTAAATTGGTTAGCCAGTCTAGCATGCTTTTCTGAGTCCATTCTGGATACCATTTAACTTTTTTAGCTTCTTCTATTAATTTTGGTTTTATCTCTTCAGATGAAATAAACCATTCTTCTCCTGTTCTATAAATTAATTCTTCATCACATCTCCAGCAACAAGGATAACTATGTGTTATAACCGTTTCTTTGTAAATAAAGCTTCTTTCTTTGAGTTTTTCTAGAACCAATTCATTGGCTTCTTTTGCTGTTTTTCCCTTTAAAAATCCAGTATCTTCAGTAAACTTACCATCTTCACCTATTGGAGATAAAATAGGAAGTTTGTACTCTAAACCTAGCTGATAGTCTTCTGGTCCATGGCCAGGTGCTATATGAACTAAACCAGTTCCTTCTTCTAGACTTACAAATTCTGTAGACAAAATAACCTTTCCATTTATATTCCATTGAATTGGCAATAAGTCTTTCATAGGATTTTCATATTGCAATTCAACCAATTCTCTTCCATAAAACTCTCTCACTATCTTATAATTTTTGTTTGGAAAAACAGATTCCAAGAGTTTCTTTCCGACTATGAATTTTTCATTATTAACTTCCACTTTAACATATTCAGCATCAGGATTTACAGCAACAGCAACATTAGAGGCTAAGGTCCATGGGGTTGTGGTATAAACCAGTAAGTATTCATTCTCTTGATCTTTTATTTTAAATTTCACATAAATTGCTGGATGAGTTTTTTCCTTGTAGCCACTTGAAACTTCATGGCTAGAAAGACTTGTACCGCATCTTGGGCACCAAGGCAAAACTTTCAATCCCTTATACAACCAACCTTTTTCATGACATTTCTTGAGAAAATACCAAACATATTCTATGTTTGTGTCTGTCATTGTTAGGTAGGGATTTTCCCAATCCATCCACATTCCAAGCTTCTTTGATAATTCAATCCAAACTTTAACATATTCTAATACGCTTTTCTTGCATTGTTCTACGAATTTATCAATTCCATATTTTTCTATGTCTTTCTTTGTTTTAAATCCAAGCTCCTTTTCTACCCCAACTTCTACCCACAGTCCTTGGCAGTCAAAGCCGGGCTGTTTTCTTGTGTCAAATCCCTGCATTGTTTTGAATCTTAAATAAAGATCCTTATAGGTTCTTCCCCAGGCATGATGAATTCCCATTGGGTTATTCGCTGTAGGAGGTCCATCCATAAACGAGAAGGTTTTTTTACCTTTTCTAATTTTCATTGATTTTTCAAAAATCTTATTTCTATTCCAGAATAATAAAATCTTCTTTTCTATTTCTAAAGGATCATAACTAACCATTCAAATACCTTCTAGAAATATTAGATGAACACTTTTAAATAAATCTTCAAAAAATGATTTGTGGTTCATCGGTCATACCAACCCAGATATTTATTCTTATAAATACTATTTATAATTAATGTCACTGCCTTTTGGACTACTAACTTATCTCTATTATTTTGGTTATTCTGCTCTGGAAAAAAGAGGTGATAAAACTTGGAGTGTGAAATATGTGGCTCTAAAAATGCAAAAAGAAAGGCAAAGGTTGAGGGATCAATCGTAACTATTTGTGATAACTGCATTGGTTTCGGCGAAGAGATTCCTATTTTAGAAATAACTAGGACTAAGAAAGTATTGCCTTTAATTGAAGAACCAAATGAAATCATTATAACAGACTTCAATGAAATAATAAGGAATGCAAGAGAAAAAATGAATCTAACTCAAGAAAAACTTGCAAAAAAATTAAATGAAAAGGTTTCTTTAATAAAAAGAGTCGAGGATGGTTGGGAACCTCCACCAAGTTTAATAAGCAAGTTTGAGAAATTCTTTAATATCAAACTAACTGAAAAGATTGAAGAAAAATCAATAGATAAGAAATCAGACAAGAAAAGATTAACCATAGGTGATGTTATTGAACTTCATTAGGGCTCATGTGATAATAAGTGGAGAGGTTCAGGGAATAGGTTTCAGATATTTTATAAAAGAAAAAGCTAGAATGCTAGAAGTTACGGGTTGGGTTAGAAACTTGGCTGATGAAAAAGTTGAGGCTGTTTTTGAGGGTTTGGAAGACAAGGTTAAAGAATTGATAGAGTGGTGCAAAAAAGGCCCTTCTTTGGCTAAGGTCAATCATGTAAAGGTTGAATTTAGACAATATAAGGGAGAATTTACAAGTTTTGATGGAATTTAATTTCCCAAACTTTATTCTTAAAGTCATCTATTAGTCTTACTTTTACAACAAGTTAATCACTTTTGCAACAGACGATACTTTTAAAACAAAGCTAATTTCCCACATAATTTTAAATACCTTCGCAAGAAACTAGTTTTTAGTGAGAAAAATGAAAGGTAAAGTTCTTTGGAGTGTGTGCCTTCACACAAGAGGCACAAGATTTAGTTAGTTTTACCTCTAGAATTGATAAGAAAGGAAGAGCCCTGATTTCTGCTCGTATAAGAAAAATATTAAAATTAAGTTATGGTTCTAGAATTTTTATTAAAGTAAATAACTCTGATTTTATTTCTAAGATTGATGAGAGAGGAAGATTTTCTATTCCTTCTAAGATAAGAAGAGATTCTTTGTTTGTAGAAGGTAAAATAGGGAATATGCGGGCAATTAATACAATTCAAGTTCTTACAGGATTCAAGAAAAAAATCAATGGTTGCAGTGGTGTAGAAGACAGCATGGAAGTCTGTGAAACTTCTGAGGTGGGTGCAATTCCCACCTGCAACCCTAAAACTATTGGTGATTAAATGGCTGAGGTTATAGAAAAAGCAATTAAAAAATTGGCAAAATACGGGAATAAAACATTAATAAGTCAATTAGAAGAGGTTCGATTTTTCTTAATGGAGCAATCAGGCATTGAAATAGTTGATTTACCTGCCATACGTGAACAGCGTTCAAAATATGAAAAAACTCTTAGAGAAGTTCCTGAGGCATTCAGAGAACTAATTCCAAAATATTATCCTGTTAAGTTAAATAGTGATAAAAATGAAAAGTGATTTAGACAATATAATATATCTAGTAAAAGATTTGTAATTTATATAAAAAAATCTAAAATGATATTATGAACGAAATAGAACTAACCCAAGAATTAATAAGAATTAATTCCGAGAATCCACCTGGGAATGAGAAACAGGTAGCCAAATTTATAAAGGATTTTTTAGATGATTTGAAAATTCCTGCAGAATTAATAGAATTTGAAAAGGACAGAGTTAATTTAATAGCTTCTGTTGGAAATGAAAATGGATTAATGTTAAATGGTCATTTGGATACAGTGCCTGTAGGTGATTTGAATAACTGGAAATATGATCCGTTTGAAGGAAAAGTTGTAGACGGAAAGATTTTTGGAAGAGGATCAAGCGATATGAAAGGTGGTATAGCAGCTATTTTAATGGCAGTAAAAAACTTAGCAAATGAAAAATTCAAAAGGAAACTTTTATTAACATTTGTTGCAGACGAAGAAGTTTCGTTAAGAGGCTCGAAATATTTGATAGAAAATAGAAAAGAAATTTTCAAGGATATAAAATACGGTGTAACTGCAGAGTGTAATGACTTGAATTTAACAATTGCACAAAAAGGCATAACAGATATTAAAGTAAAATTCAAAGGAAAGGCTGCTCATGGGTCTAGGCCTGAGCTAGGAGATAATGCAATTTACAAAGCTGCAGATTTTATAGAAGAACTCAAAAAATTGATAAAAAAACTAAAAACAAAAAGAAATAGAGTATTAGGAGCCGGAACAATAAATGTAGGAACAATAAGAGGTGGAACAAAGATAAATGTTGTTCCAGATTATTGTGAATTAGAAGTTGATAGAAGGTTGATACCTGGAGAAACTCCTACTATTGCTATTAATCAAATAAAAAATTTGTTAAAGAAACTAAAACTAAAGGCAGAAGTTATACTTGAAGTAAATAGATTACCTATGCAGATAGATAAAAACTTAGAGTTAATAAAAATATTAAATCAAATTGAAAAATTCAAGGCAATTGGCGAATCAGGCTATACTGAAATAGAACTTTATTACAGGGATGCTGGAATCCCTTGCGTTACCTTAGGTCCTGGTATATCAAGATTAGCTCATGTTGCAGATGAGTATATACCAATTAAAAACTTGCAAAAAGCAACAAAGATTTATGAGGAATTGATAAGAAGGGTATGTTTATGATTCAAACTGTAAAAGGAACAAGGGATTTTTTGCCAGAGGAAGCTCTGATTAGACAGACGATTATAGATAAAATGAAAAAAGTTTTTGAGAGATTCGGATTTCTACCATTAGAAACTCCTGCTCTAGAAAGCTGGGAGGTTTTATCAGTCAAAGGAGCCGGCGGCGAGGAGATATTAAAAGAAACTTATAATTTTGAAGACTTTAGCAAGAGAAGAATTGCTTTAAGATACGATTTGACTGTTCCTTTGGCAAGGGTTATTGCAATGAATCCTAATCTACCTTTACCATTCAAAAGGTATCAGATACAAAATGTCTGGAGATATGGTGATATTGCTAAGGACAGATTTAGAGAATTTTTACAGGCAGATATAGATACTGTTGGATCAGATAACATGTTGGCAGATGCAGAGATTATTGCTTGCGTTATTTCAACTTTAACTGAGTTGGGTTTTGAAAAATTCACAGTAAGATTGAATAACAGAAAAATATTATCAGCTTTGGTAAAGTATGTTGGAGTTCCGGAAAAAAAGATTTTAGATGTTTTCAGAACAATTGATAAACTAATTAAGATTGGAGAAGAAGGGGTTGAGAAAGAACTAATTGAAAAAGGAATTTCTAAAAATATCTCAAAAAAGATTTTGGATTTTATAAAAATCAAAGGAGAAAATTCTTTAGAAAAAGCTGAGAAACTAATTAAAGATAAAGAAGGGATTGATGAATTGAGACAAATAGATTCTTTTTTGAGAGAAATGAAGGTTGAACCTAAAGTTGAGATTGATTTGAGTTTAGCAAGAGGACTAGATTATTATACGGGTCCTATATTCGAGGTTTTTGCTGAAGAAGGAATAGGTAGTCTAGCTGGTGGTGGAAGATATGACAAAATGATTGGTTTATTTTTAGGAAGAGATATTCCTGCAACCGGAATAAGTTTTGGAATAGAAAGAATAATAGAGGTTATGAAAGAGAGAAAAATGATTAAAACAAAAAAATCAAATGTTAAGGTTTTTGTTATCGCTGTTAATGATAAAGTAAGAAATAAAGTTTTGGAATTAACTCAACAACTTAGAAATAATAAGATTCCAGCAGATTTTGATATCAGAGAAAGATCGCTGAGCAAACAACTGGAATATGCTAATTCTTTGGAAATACCTTTTGTTTTAATTGTTGGTGAAAAAGAATTAGAAAAAGATTCTGTCAAATTAAGGGACATGAGAACAGGAAAAGAAGAATTTATAAAAATAAAAGAAATTATGGACAAGGTGGACCACTAGGACAACATTTATCTGTGTTATGGTCGTATGTACATTCATAAGTAGCTTCTATTTCACCACTCACATAAAATTTAACATCAAAATCTTTATTTTCAATCTTTGGCAGATTACTTATTACTATTAAAAATTTACCATTATTGTCTGTTGTCGTTGCATTTGAATACGTATTAGTTAAATAAGTTATATATGCGGTAATCGGTTGATTTGCAACAGCTGTTCCGTTTGAGTAGTTGAGTTGTCCTGTAAAATTAATGATGTATGGAGGTGGGGCTGCTCCTCCTATTGTACAGAAAACACCAAAACAAATCTTAAGGTTTGCACCTTGATTGCTAACATTTCCTACAATTGGTTGGCCAACAGCAACTTTTAATTTTAGACTACCTCCTGTTAAATTAACATAACCGCCTCCTGTTATTCCTCCTGTTATATTAAGGTTTGTTGCTGAAACCATGAAAGCTCCAGTTATTGATTTTGATGGCGTTTTTGATACAAGCATCAAAGATATAACTATGAATAGAGATAAAACAACTGCAAACAAAGTTTCTCTTTTCATTTTTTCACTTTTTAATATCTTCATTGCTTTTATCAACTGCTAAGCTGGCATAGGACAAATTACTAAATGGCAAAAGCTAATAGCATTAGCAGTAGCAGTAGGGTCTGCTGTTGCCATAAATGTAATTTGATTGACGGCATTTTGACTTGCACTATTACCAACAGGACAACTACTACCGGCAGGGCAATCATCGTATATATAGCACCACTGACGACCACCATAAGGCCAATATAAACCTTCAGGATTACCATCACCAGCATTTGTAGTGACAGCTATATGACCATCATCCTCAATCCAATTTACTCCAATCTTATGTGTTCCTGTTGATGGACTAGTCCATGGATACAAAATGCCAATGCCTAGTTCCTCTTGTTCAGCCATAATTCCAACACCTAAATAATCATTTCTCCAATAGGCAGTAACATAAACATTACAACCCATACTACAATCTGTTATGTCAATATTTTTCCAATCATAAGTAATTCCTCCTCCTGCAGGGCTTGTTGCAGAAACGTTATAAGTTCTACATGAAAGAGCACTTCCACCGCTTGGATAAATTTTTCCAGTAACTGTCAAATCACCATATATATTTGTATTTCCATTCGTGTCAATAGTCATTCTAGCTGTAGGTGTTACTATTGCATCACCTGTTGTGAGTCCACTTTGGGTATAAAACTTAAGACTACCCCAAGATGCTTCCATACCAGAGTAACCGTAATTGGGATGACTACCAGCAGTTTTTAAATTATTATTTGCATCTACATACAAGTTACTTCCAAAGACACCATGACCACCACTGGAACCAGACATTTCTGCACCATAATAGCCTTGTGCCATAATTACTGGTTTTGTTGAGTCATCAACATGCAATTTAGCATTAGGACTAGCTGTTCCAATTCCAACATTGCCACCACCATCGTTTATATTTAAATTCTTCCAGCCACCAGAATATGATCCAATTCTTCCATAACCACCAGCATCATTATATCCCACAAATGTATATCCGCCACCAACAGAGTTTCTTGAATAAATAGATTCTGTGCTACCAACAACATCAAGCTTTTGTCCAGGACTATTCGTTCCGATGCCGACATTACCAGTGTTTCCTCTAATAACAACCCTATCAGTTAAAGCACCTCCACTGTTTGGTGTTTGAAAATATAAATTAGCATCCGCCCATGCAGGGCCAGTGACAAAACCTGCATATATTTTTGCTACGGAACGTTTAGATGCTGGTGAACTTCCTGAAACTCCCTTGAAAAGAATACTTGGGCTAAAGCTGTTACCACCGTAATTTTCTAATATTAACTGAGGGTTATCATTAGCAGCTAAAGTAGAATATAAGTGTAATGATGCCTCCGGGCTCGTCGTCCCAATCCCAACTTTAGCTCCGCTAGTATCATTGTAAACATAGCTTCCAGAAACAGCCCATCCATTTCCTCCACCTCCACCACCAACATCATTACCGCATATAACCTTGCCGTTTGCATCAGTTGTCAACTTACCTCCATTAGTCCCTCCTGAACAGTCAAGTGGAGAGGTTCCAGATGCTAATCTTGTATCCCCGCTTGCAACATACAATCCCCAATTAGCAGTTCCTAATTGTGCAGAACCATACAAAGCATAATTATTTCCTGCTCCATTTGCAAAACCAGCTACTCCATATTTAGTACCAGTATCACCCCCTGCGTAAGCATTAATTCCATAATTTAAACCACTTGCCCCACTTGCATAAGTACGCACTCCATAGCTAGCACTTCCTCCTACGGCCTCGCCGAAAAATCCGTTATTACTCCCCCCTGCCCCAGTTGTATAGCTACGTACTCCAAAGTTATCGGCTGCCACGCCAGAAGTTACTACATTGAGTTTGGATATTGGACTAGTCGTCCCAATCCCAACTCTGCCTAAGTGATCGATCACCATCTTTGCTTCATTAGCCACCTGGAACCACATTATATCAGATTGAGCTGGATCCAAATTATTACCATGATCATAACCCACGCCCGCTCTCCAAGCGTTATCGCTATCTCCAAAATAAAGAGCGCTGTATTTATTATTTGGCGTCGCCAACCCAAGTATTAAATTATCATCACTTTCAATAATTACTCCTTTTTCCGTCCACCAACTACTGACACCAGACGAGCCAGTATAAATATGCATTTTTTTCTGCGGATTAGTTGTCCCGATGCCGACGTTGCCAGCGCCTGTGATACGCATTTTTTCTGTTTGCAATCCAGCAGCGTTTTGAGTAGCAAATCTTAGTAAAGAACCACTATTCACACTATCGTATGTTCCGAGGATCTCAGACTGATATGCACTACCTACTAAATCATGTCCAATAAATGCTATTGAAGCCTCGCTTGCTACACCTCCTCTATCAAGAAGAATACTTCCTTTTACTTCCAGCGGCCAACGCGGCCCCGTCGTCCCAATACCAACTTTTCCACCATCAGGATTTAGAGCAAGAATATAATTAGTTCCATTGTATCTCCATACATATCTCCCATTTGCATAATCATATGCACCAATTTCTCTTGATGCATTTGATAATCCTAACCACATATCTTCATCTGCTGGACTGTTGATTCTGAATACATTGTATATCTGTCCACTACTACCCGCACCAAGTTGTCCTCCTAGATAGAGATCTCTCCAGAGATGGGTGGAGTCTCCAATACTATATGTTCTATTAGCAGTAGGTATTATGTTATAACTTGTTGGTAAAAGTCTTCCAGAAGCAAAAGCATATCCAGAG
>Ga0315282_10002375_pt1 | contig 34811 bp, 21 predicted proteins | sample YL17G07_20_MG_FD_203693 | JGI IMG/M metagenome (GOLD analysis project Ga0315282, IMG submission 203693) | Sediment microbial communities from Yellowstone Lake, YNP, Wyoming, USA - YL17G07_20 | ecosystem: Environmental > Aquatic > Freshwater > Lake > Sediment | place: USA: Wyoming | collected...
GAAGTACTGCCATGCGCTTGATGCGGCAGATCCACGGAAATTGAAGAAGGCGGTGATGACCGTTTGGTCGTACGAGGTCTGGAGCATCCTGAGGACGGTCGACTGTCCCACGCTCATTGTCAATGCCCCGAAGGACAAACTGCACGAGCCCGAAAGCATGAAGAGGATGGTCGTCGCAATCCCGCGGGCTACAGAAATCGATCTTGAGACGAATGCCCGGACGCACAGCAAGAACGTAGTCCAGGCCATTCGCTCCTACCTTGCCCCGTTGACCAGTCTTCCTTCTGCCGTCCAAGCAAATCCGTTTTCTCCATGAAGCGTGGTCCCGCTGAATCCTTCTGCAGAACCAAAGTTGCTGTTTTTCCCTCCCGACAAGACGAACGCCGCTTCCAGACGCTCAGAACAGCAGGGTGCAAACGAACAAGCGGCGGGATCGCGGCAAGTGTCATCGGTTTCCGCGTCACAAGCCCAACGATCGCCTGATCCCTAGCTCCATCCCCCTTAGCTCAGCCAACCCCCTCATTCGTCCAAACAATGAATAGCCCGGGTAGATGTCCTGTTTGTTCCTCTCTGTTGACATGAGATGTCCATGATCGGGACGGCAGGGCATTCGTCTATCATTTCTTCCTTCATCTTCCCGCCGCTTCTGTTCGATCAGAAGTCCCTTCATAACGCCGTACAAATCCACATCGCCATCCAAATGGTTGTCTTCAATGAAGCCTCCGTCGGAAGTCCTGGTGACGTTGCGGAGATGCACAAAATTGATCCGGCTCGCGAAGCGCTCGGCCATTCTGACGAGATCATTGTCGGGATGGGCCCCCAACGAACCCGTGCAGAGCGTGATACCGTTGGACGGAGAATCGACTGCGCTCAGCACCTGTTCGATATCTCGTTCGCTGCTCACAATTCTCGGTAGGCCGAGCAACGGCCACGGGGGATCGTCGGGGTGAATGGCCATCAGCACGCCGGACTCCTGAGCGACCGGGATAATTTCCGTGAGGAACTGCCGCAGGTGTTCTCGAAGGCCATGCTCACCGACGTCATCATACCTCCTGAGTGCTCGGTGCAATCCTTCGAGCGTATAAGCATCGCCTGAGCCGGGGAAACCGAGGAGCACGGTCTGCTCGAGAGTCCTTCTCTTCTCCTCATCGAGCTTCTTGAAATACTCTTCTGCTCGACGGAGATCGTCTTCGCTGTAGTCGCTCTCTGCTCCCGGTCGTTTCAGGATGAAGAAGTCGAATGCCGCGAAGACCCTCGCTTCGAACTTCGTTGTAATTGAGCCATCGTCGAACGTCACGGAAAGGTCGGTGCGCGACCAATCGAGAACCGGCATGAAGTTGTAGCACACGGTGTCGATGCCACACGTTCCCAAGTTCTGAATCGACTCCTTGTAGTTCTCTATGAACCGCCTGAAGCTGCCGTTCCTCTTCTTTATGTCCTCGTGAGCTGGAAGGCTCTCGGCCACTGACCAACTCAATCCTTCAGCTTCAATGCTCTCCTTTCTCTTGGTGATTTCCCCCGTGGGCCAGATTTCGCCGGCGGGAATGTGGTGCAGTGCCGTAACGATGCCGGTCGCGCCCGTTTGTCGTATTTCCTTGAGCGTGATGGGATCGTTGGGACCAAACCACCTCCAGGTCTGCTCCAGAGCCATTCTACGGTTTCCTTCTCGCTGAAAATTCAGCGTTTCGACACTGTTTTTGTATTGTCAAAACTGACCCAGCCTCTCTGGGATACGCAGGAACTCTTTTGACAATATCGTTTTTTTCTTGCCTTTTTGAAAGTAGCTTTCTAATATTGAAACGGTTCAATGATTATTTAACCAATTAAATAGAACCGGCGGTCCATCGTTTCCGCACCAAGCAAAGACCCTGAAGATGTTTCGAACTCTTTCCATGAGATTGGAGTCATCACGGATCAAGCGATCGTTCTCCGCAGGATTGCCGAAGGCTTCACTGTTGCAGTTCCCGCTCATCGCGACGTTGAATGGTCCGCCACTGTGCGGAGCACAGCAGGTGACTATGCCTCGACAGCGTGGCGGCAGAATGCGGTTTGACACGTTACATGTGTCCGATTCATCGCAACTTTGAAGCAGAATCGATCCGGACAACGGGTATTGAGGATCGGCATCGAGCTCATCGCTCTTACCTCACCGCAGGATCGATCGGCTGAAGTATTTGATCAACCGCAACTGCTTTCGCTTCATAGTCTCTTGCCAATACAGGCTCGTAGCCTTTTGAAACTGTTCTATGTCATCGAAAGCATTGGAACCGGCCTTATCTCAAAAACGTCGTTCATACTGAAGATGGCTTTCAGGCTTATTGATTCCAATGTTGCGTTTGTTCAATGTGACTGCTTCTGACGCTTGATGCAATATACAAGATGGCTTCTAATCGGATCAGACAGAATCGCACATGGAACGGAATGAAAACTGCAATAGGTAGATTTGCGTCGTCGTTGTTTTCAAAACTCCCTGGGAACGTCGCTGCAGTGAGTGCCAAGTACGCGGACCAGCCTGCTTTGAAAGATGTGTTTAAGGACGATTTCCATGTTGGTGTTGCTCTCAGTCTTGATCAGATTTCCGGCAATGAACCAGAAGCCATTTCCCTTGTGGAAAGACACTTTGACAGCGTCACACCGGAAAACGTTCTGAAGTGGGAGGAGGTCCATCCGGAGCCGAACAAGTATAGATTTGAGGTGGCAGACCGCTATGTGGCTTTTGGTGAGAAGCACAAAATGCACATAATCGGTCACACTCTAGTCTGGTTTCATCAAACACCAGATTGGGTATTTCAGGATGAGTCAGGCAAGCCGATAGGGCGTGAGGCGTTGCTTGAACGAATGAGAGATCACATTTTCACCGTCATGGGACGTTACGGGGGACGAATTCACGCCTGGGACGTTGTCAACGAAGCAATGGCGCCTGATGGGCAATTCAGGAAATGCAAATGGTTGGACATTATCGGTGAAGACTATGTACGCAGAGCTTTTGAATTCGCTCGCCAAGCCGATCCCGATGCCCTGCTCTACTACAATGATTACGATCTAGAGAAGCAATCCAAACGCGAAGGCGTCAAGAGACTGATTCGTGATCTACAGAAAAAAGGCATTCGTGTGGATGGCCTTGGCACGCAGGGACACTGGTTCCTGGATTCTCCGAGTCTCGATGAGATTGAGACATCTATCGCCGCTCTATCCGAATTAGGTGTCAAGGTGATGGTCACGGAACTGGACGTCGGCGTACTGCCTTTCTATCCTCTCGATTCCAAGGTGGTGGACCTCTCCTCTCTTGATCCCGAACTGCAGAAGAAGCACAATCCATATCCGAACGGCCTGCCGGACTCTGTTCAAAAAGACCTTGCGGATCGCTATGCGGAACTATTCTCGCTCTTCCGTCAGCATCGCGACAAACTAAGTCGAGTGACGTTTTGGGGAGTACACGACGGCCAATCCTGGCGTGGTTACATTCCCATACGCGGAAGGACAGAGTATCCCATGTTGTTCGACCGTGGCTGTAAACCGAAGCTGGCGTTTGACGCCGTCGTCAGAGCAGTTCACACAAGAAGCGGAAACATTGGCGGATGAGCTAGGCATCGTGCCGGGATAATATCATACGGAGCTTGAATGTGGTAAACGAGAAGGACATTGAAATCGTCGCTGCAGGGCATACTTGTCTGGACTTGATACCTGCTTTCACAATAGACGGCAAAGTCGATAAGCTTACAGACGTGCTCGTGCCTGGTAAGATGATCAACATGGGGGAATGCGTTGTTGTGGGTGGAGGGCCTGTCACGAACGCTGGCGTGTCAATCCGAAGACTTGGTGTCAAAACTGAACTGATCGGCAAAGTCGGTAATGATGACTTTGGCAAAGAGATACTGAGTTGGTATGAAGAGCACGAAGGGCATTTCCAGGGCATCAAAGCAGTGGATGGGGAATCCACGTCGTACACCATTGCGATTTGCATACCTGGGATAGATCGTTTTTATCTGCATCACTGCGGTGCGAATGACACATTTGGCTACGATGACATGGATTTCGATCTTGTGCGACGTTCGAAACTGCTACTCTTTGGTTACCCACCTTGGATGAGGAAACTCTATGAAAACCAAGGCGCTGAGTTGACAAGGATCTTGAAGCATACAAAGGAACTGGGTGCTACAAGTGCACTAGACCTTTCACTCCCCGATATAGATGGCTACGGAGATCAATACGATTGGCTCGCGATTCTCAAGGATTGGGTACCGCTGTCAGACATGATGATGCCGAGTGCAGAAGAAATATTCTATTTTCTTTATAAGGAGAAATTTCTGGAGAAGAGGGCGATACTCGGTCCCAAGGAAGGCATACTTGACTGTATGACTGTGGGAGAGATTGCCACCATGGGAAATGACCTGGTAGAAATGGGCGCAGCAATTGCACTGATCAAATGCGGTCATAGGGGATTGTATGTTCGGACTGCCAACAAGGATCGGCTGGAAAAGATGGGTACGGCGAGGTGCTCCGATCTTGAAAACTGGGCCAATCGGGAGCTCTGGTTCCCGGTCTATCAGGAAGAGAAATTTGTAGGAGCGTTGGGCTCCGGTGATTCAGCGATTGCAGGTTTTCTTTCTGCGTTTGTCTGGCACCATACCATTGAATCCTGTCTGAGATATGCAAACGCCGCGGGGAGCATGAACGTCACGGTTCCTGATGGGCTTACGTGGAACAAGGGATTCAATGACTTGACAAGACGCATCAAGGCGGGGTGGAAAACAAAAGAGTTGCAGATTGAGGAGCCCGGCTGGAAAAAAGACCATGAGTTCTGGGCGGGGCCTCACAACTGTGGGAAATGGGAGCCATAGGCAAGCTCGAGACAGAGGACGGAAAAATGGCAAAACAAAGTAATGCATCCAGGGACGCGTTCATCAGTAGAAAATTAGCCAAGATGAGTCTGGCGGAAAAGGTCGGACAGCTTCTTACGTTTACACGACGCGGGGCGATGTTAACGCCGAGTGGGATCGAACAGATCACAAGATTGCAATGCGGCGGCCTCTGCCTGGAACCATATGCCCTTGAGACCTGCAAAAATCTCTACTGGGGAAATTCCCAGGTCGACCAGAATTTCAAAAAGCCGGCCGACTATTTCACCATAGCGAATACATATTTTGCCGGCAAAACTTTTGGTATCAGCATAACGCCGGAAGACTATACAAAGGATTTGAACAGACTTCAGAGAATCGCGTTGAAGAGACCCTCCGGAATTCCTCTTCATATGACCATCGATTTCGAAGGCGATTTCAAGAACGATTACATGTCCGGCGGTATAAGACAATTTCCTCCTCCGATGGGTTTGGCTGCTATTGGTGATCCTAAGCTGACCTACAAAGTTGGCTTGACAATCGCCAGACAATTAAGTGCTATCGGTGTCACACAAATGTATTCCCCGGTCTGCGATGTAAACATAAATCCAAAGAATCCTGAAATCGGAGTGAGATCTTTCAGTGATGATCCTGAGACGTGCGCAATCCATGCTGTTGCTTTGCTGAAAGGTTTTCAAGACGGCGGCATTGCAGCAACTGCAAAGCATTTTCCAGGCAGAGGTGATTCCGCTACAGATGCCCACGACGTCCTCGATGTCATAAGAGTTGATAAGCAAAGGATGCAGGAAGTTGAATTGTATCCGTTCAAAGCCGCGATAGCTGCGGGGGTGAAAGCTATCATGACCGGACATTCTGTTTATCCGGCATATGATGATACATATCCCACCACGTTATCGGAGAAAATTCTTACGGGACTCCTAAGAGAGGAATTAGGTTTTGATGGGGTCATAGTTTCCGATGCGATCGGAATGGCAGCGATTCTGAAACAATGGCCTCTTCCAAGGGCTTGCGCACTAGCCATCAAAGCAGGATGTGATACGATACTCTTGAAGGCCGATGACGAGTCCAGATCACAGTGCTTCTTCGGAATCAAACAGGCTGTCGAGTCGGGTGAACTCTCTGAAAAGAGAGTTGATGAAGCCGTGACTCGTCTCTTAAGAATGAAGTACGACCAGGGCCTGTTTGAAACAGCCGGCAAGAAGGACCCGAAAAAAGCTCAGGCCTACGCCATGAGCAAGCCAGTAACCGATCTTTCATGGGATGTTGCGAAGAAAGCAATTATCGTCATGCGCGATAATCAAATGTTGCCGTTAGAAAAGAACAAGAAAATCCTGATCATCGAGCAGCGCATTCCCTATGAATTCGTCGGAAAAGATCCTTACATGCACACGCACATGTTTTGTGAAGCAATGGTGGAGCAATCGGAGAATCTGATTCTTGCTGACACGGATTTTGCTGCAACCGAGCAGGAAGTGGAAGAATGCCTCGAGCTTGCCAAACAGGCAGATCTGGTCGTTATGACAAACTACTACGCTCGTATTGTAAAATCCGGTAACAATCGATTCCTTGCCAAAAAGCTCAAAGAAGCCGGGCACAAAGTAGTTGTCGTGACGAATTATCCTTATGTCGAGGGCACGACAAGCGAAGCGGATGCTGCAGTTTGTATCTTTAGCGGCACACCGGATTCCATTAGAATTTCAGCTCAGGTCCTGTTTGGCAGAGTTAAGCCTTCAGCAAAAACCAAATTGCCGATAAGTCTGGGCGCTCAAACAGAAACTCCGGTGAAAAAGCCTACGCCCGGGAAGCTATCTCTTGAAATATCATACTGCTAGTTTCGGAGGACACGAGATCAAGAAGTAAAATCTTCTAGATAAAAGAATATGCCAGCACCTTGTGGACTGAAAATAAGCGACATTTTTACAATCTCAGGGGCACAGGCATCTGAAATCTATGTCAAGAACAAGATGAGGGTGCATTTTCAGGGAATGTCGAAGACCCTTCAATTCCCCCATACAATTGCCCTTCAAGGTGCTCCGACCTGTTCGATAGGCATCTCTCCTGTTGGCTTGTATAATAGACTGAACAATGCCGGCAGACTAATATTATTGAACCAAAATGCAATTCAGTTGGGGTCCGCACCGTTCATCCGTGTGGGTGACAAAGAAGCGGTCATGCTTACAACGAAGGATCCCATGACGGTGGAAGGTCCTGATGACGTACCCGCCCTGAAAAATTACTACCATCCTCCAGTGCCTGAGAAACAGACCTCCATTTCTCTTGCCACGCCATTGGCGGAATTGGCGTATGAATTGGGGAATGTGAGTGTAGTCAGAAGATTGATTTCTCCCTTCTTATCAGGGAGCAGACATGCCCTGACGCCTGTCGGTGTAGAAGAATACGAGATAAAGAACACTGCAAGCCAAGGGCAACAAATAACGCTCGTGATTCCCCGACCTTCGCTCGTGAATCTTCAGGAAAAAGAGCTAAAGCCAACAGATCAGGACACCGTCTACGTATGTTCGACATCGGTGATGGGCCATGTGCATGAAGATTTCAGGTCACAGGGTGTTATCGGTGTTGTGATGGGGAGCAAGGAATGTGAAGACAGGATGGTCATCGCTGTGCCTGAAACGAGTGGAGCAAGAATTGACACACAGCCGTACTTCTGCCTCAACAGACTCAAACAGGATTTGCTGCTGAACGACGACGGAAGCTTTTATGGGAAGAGAAAGCCCATACTCAATCAGGATTATGGGGCAGCGATCAGCCTTACGTTTACATTAGGTCCAAAAGCAACCATCAAGATACCTTTTGCATTTGCCTTAGATTTTCCTCAACAACGATATATAGACGGAAAAACTTTTGAACGCAAGTATGTGAAGAGTTTCAGGGACAAGGAATCCAGAGCCGTCGATATGGCCAAGCTGGCCCTAGATAACTGTTCTTCCTGGCTGGATCGTACGATGACGATTCAAAGCAGGATCTTCGACACAATACAGAAAAGCCCTTCCTATAAGAACGATAAGAAGGGTGCTTTGAGATTGACGCGGTTGATTCTCAATGAGTTTAGTTTCCCGTTGTCGAATGCTGCAGTCTGGGTTGAAGACGACGATGGAAATGACAGAGCAAGGTTTCTGGAATGCTTTGACTACGCTTACATAGATCCTTCAGATGTTGATTGGTATTCAATGGTGCTGCTGGTGCTCTTTCCCGACGTAGAACGAGAGCTCTGCCAACGGTTTATCGACTCGATTCTGGCAGAAGATCTCACAGAACGCTATTATCATCATCACTCATCGTTTGTTGAAGCTCGAAAGCATTTTCAGGAGCACCCAGAAGAATACGAAGGCAGATCGCTAACCCAGATAAGAGATGCATTCAAGATCAAGGGGAGCGTAGCGCATGATTTAGGCGCTTTGCCGAAGGGCCATGCCTTACGCAATGTCAGTGATTATGCCTGGTACAACAACAACTATTGGGTGGATCTATTCCCAAAGCTGGCGCTAAGAGTGCTGCGCAATATCAAATTCACCGGTGATACGGATTTGTTAACCAAGAATTGGCAGACGCTTAGATTTGGGTTTGAGTTCTTGCAGAAGCTTGATATAGATGGAGATGGCATCCCCGAGGGTAATCCTCATGAAGTTAAAAATACGTTTGATAACTTAACCTTGTTCGGGGTAGATAGCTATGATGCGACCACTTTCATGGCCGGCTGTCAGGCGATGATCCTCATGGCCAATATGATGCGAGATGATTCGGCAAAAAAGTGTTATGAAGCGAGCTTTGAAAGGGCTTCTAAGGCTTTTGAAAGATTATGGAGAGATGGAAAAAACAGCAAAGGCGCAAGATTGCAGTACTATGTCACATGCTATGACCCTGTCACAAAGAAAACAAATAAGGATGTCTGGACCAATCAACTAGATGCCTTATGGTATCTCATCGCGATAGGAGAAGAACCTTTTATATCTGATGATAGAGCAAGAAAAGTACTCAAGACAATTTATAGAAATAATAGAACCACGATGGGCTGGGCCATGTGTCGTACAGAGGATGGGAAAGCGGTAAAATCGGAACAGGGGCAAGACGTCTATACAACCTCCAATTATGTTTTTGCGCAACTCCTCGATTATTATGGCCTGGTCAAAGAGAGCAAAGAAGTCTATAAGGCAATGGATAAGGTCATCTTCCAATATGCCAATTCCTTAATAAGTCCGGATAATCTCAGAGCGGAGTTTGAAAAGGAACAGGGAGAAATGACCAAAGGTCCCCATTATATCGTTGCCGGCTATCCACGCCCAGGCGCAGTCTTAACACAGATCGTCCTGCAGCATATTAAAGAGCTTCAAGAGCAAACAAAGACGGCTAGGATAGGATGTCAGCAGTTGAGTTGTTTCATCAATCATTTGTTCAAGGAACCTCTTGGTGATCGTGCAGCAATGAAGATGGTTTCTTAGAAAGGTACCAAGGGATATCAGTAACGGTAGAGTTGCTCAATTTGTGTGATATACCCAGTGGAAGGGGGATGTTTCCCCCCGTTCAGATTCGAGAACGCTAGATAATCTTTGGAGCGAAGAGTGCAAACGGGCTCACAAAAACTTTCCGTTAGAGAGAAAATTGGCTACGGCTTTGGAGATGCTGCAGCTAACTTTGTGTTCCAGACAATGCTGATCTTTCAATTAGGTTTCTATACAGATGTCTACGGTCTTACGGCAGCAGCGGCGGGGACGCTATTGCTCGTGGGACGCTTTTGGGACGCAGTGTTTGATCCGTTTATGGGTGTCATCGCAGACCGAACAAATACCCGATGGGGAAAATTTCGCCCGTGGGTTCTGTGGGCGGCAATTCCATTTGCAGTTATGTTTTTCCTTGCGTTTACGACTCCAAATTTTGGAGCAACTGGGAAAATTTGGTATGCCTACATCACCTATATCCTCCTGATGACGGTGTATTCCGTTGGCAACCTTCCATATTCTGCTCTCAACGGAGTCATCACCGGCGACGTGAATGAACGCACCAGTCTCTCTTCCTATCGCTTCTTCTTTGCTATGTCGGCGTCTCTTGTCGTACAAGGGTTGACACTGCCGCTGGTCGGCAAATTCGGACAAGGCGATAATGTGAAGGGGTGGTCTTTGACCATCGGACTTTTTGCGGCCATCAGCATTATCTGCTTTGTGATCACATTCTTGAGTGTACGCGAACGCATCCAGCCTGATCCAAAACAAAAATCTTCACCTAAAGAAGACTTTGCCGGTCTGTTGAAGAATCCACCGTGGATCTCGATGTTCGTACTGACCCTGTTCCTCTTTATTACGCTGGCCCTGTGGGGCAGTGCCATGTATTACTATTTCTCCTACTATATTGATAAGGTATCTTTGTTCAATTCGCTGCGATCGTGGAACCTGGTAGCTACTGCCGCAGGCGAAACGTCAAATTGGTGGCATGATTTCCTGAACGCCTTTGGATTGATCGCAAAGGAAGACAGGAGTAATGTCGCATCAGTTGGCTTCAGTTTGTTTAATATGTGCGGAATGGTTTGTAACATCATAGGAGTGTTGTTCTCAAAAGCACTGGCGGTGCGTTTCGGTAAGAAAAGTGTTTACCTCGTCGGCTTGTTCTTCACCACGTTATTTACCGCGCTGTTCATTCTCCTGCCTGCCGATGCCGTCGGGCTCGCATTCATTCTTAACATTCTTAAATCGTTAGCGTATGGGCCGACGATCCCATTGCTCTGGGCAATGATGGCCGATGTAGCTGATTATGCTGAGTGGAAAACAGAACGGCGTGCTACCGGTATTGTCTTCGCGGGTATCGTGTTTGCGTTGAAATTTGGATTAGGAGTGGGCGGAGCTATTTGCGGGTGGCTGCTTGCTTCCTACGGCTATATTCCGAATGTCATCCAAACTGAACATGCGTTGCTCGGTATTCGGATGACGGCAAGCATCTTTTCTGCTATCATGTTTTTCGCAAGTCTTGTCGCACTTGCATTTTACGGTATCAGCAAGAAACTCAATCTTCAAATTCAAGATGAGCTAGCAGAGAGACGGAAGAGTTTTTCGGCCGCGGCGGCGTGACCCGATGAGGGCGTGTAAAGACCTATGACTCAGTTCGGTTAATGTCAGAACCAATGATTACTTCTCATATATGAAGGAACGATAATGGCTAAGACATACTTCCCAAAAGTCCAGAAGGCAATTCCCTACGAAGGCAAAGACTCGAAGAATCCGTTTGCCTTCAAGTACTACAACGAAGAGCAGCGCGTCGGCTCCAAAACGATGGCCGAGCATCTTCGCTTCTCCGTTGCCTACTGGCATACGCTCCTCGGGAACGGCTCCGACATGTTCGGAGGGCCGAGTTTCGAGAGGGCCTGGCGGCAGGCAAGCGACCCGATGGATCGTGCCAAAGAGACCCTGGATGCTGCTTTTGAGTTCCTTCAAAAGCTGGGTGTCGATTTCTATTGCTTCCACGACCGGGACATTGCTCCTGAAGGGGACAACTTTTCGCAGGCCGTCAAGAATCTGCAGACTGTTGTCGAGCTAGCCAAGCAGATGCAGAAGGAGACCGGTATCAAGCTGTTGTGGGGAACGGCCAACTTGTTCGGCAGTCCCATTTACTCTCAAGGAGCCGGCACAAGCCCGAACGCTCACGTGATGGCTCATGCAGCTGCGCAGGTGAAGAATGCCATGGATGCCACCAAAGAACTTGGCGGAGAAAACTATGTTTTCTGGGGCGGGCGGGAAGGATACGAGACGCTGCTTAATACTGATCTGAAGAGAGAGCAGGAACAGATGGCGCGATTCCTTCATATGGCCGTCGACTACAAACGGAAGATCGGCTTCAAGGGGCAGTTCCTCATCGAACCGAAGCCGAAGGAGCCGACAAAGCACCAGTACGATACCGACGCCGCGACGACCCTCTATTTCCTGAAGGAATATGATCTGATCGATCATTTCAAGCTCAACATCGAGGCCAACCACGCGACGCTCGCCGGGCATACCTTCGAGCATGAGCTTGCTGTTGCCTCCGCAGCGGGAAAGCTAGGAAGCGTCGATGCGAATCGCGGGGATCTGTTGCTCGGATGGGATACCGATCAATTCCCAACAGACGTCTATGCGACGACTTTGGCGATGATCATCATCCTCAACCAGAATGGTCTGGGAAAAGGGGGGCTCAACTTTGATGCGAAAGTGCGGCGCAGTTCGAGCGACCCGCACGATCTGTTCCATGCCCATATCGGCGGTATGGATGCTTTTGCCCGGGGGCTTTTGATCGCTCACGAGTTGATCAAGGATAAAGTCTTCTCCAAATTCATCGATGAACGCTACAGTAGCTTCGACTCGGGCATCGGTGCAAAGATCATGTCTGGGAAAGTCGGCTTTGCGGAGCTCGAACGATGGATTCTGAGAAAAGGAAAGCCGGAGCTCGCGAGCGGGCGCCAGGAAATGCTCGAAAACATCCTCAATTCGTACATACTTCGCTAGCATGTTCGAACCGGTCTCTTGCTCAACTTCGTCCTGCAGGCTGTTCAGCGAACTGAAGGCAGGCGACGGAGTCGGAGGAAGAGATTGAACGGGTCAGGACCTGCTACTACAACAGCGAACGATATCACGAGTATCAGAGCGGCGGATGGGCACTATGGCAGACACTTGGCGACCATCTCAAGGCGGGGGCGGCTCAAGCGGAGCAGCCTGAAAACGAGGAAGCTCTAGAATCTGGCACAATCCGATGCGCAAGTCGCCTTTTGCAAAATTGGGAATCCGTCCGTTTGAGTTTGAAGGCAACCAAATTGATCTTGGCAATTGCGCCGCTCAATATGCTGTGCCAGTGCCTTTTGGTCGCACCCCTTCGAGGAATGCACAAGTCCGAAAAAAATTTGCATGATTAAACGGATTTGATTACTATTGAAACGATTCAACTAAGCCTTCAGCCGAAGCTACGCCATTACCCCAAGAGACTGCCATGCGCTCCGATCTCGCTGAACAAGCGACCACTTTGTTCTCGGCTGTGTTGTTGCCGGTCGTTGAGTGAAGCGGGTCACTTGGTACGTCGGCCTTGCTCCTGAGTCGCGTGGAGAGCTCCGCTGAAGTTCCGGAGGTTGAAGCGAGAGATTCGAGACCCGACCCCCCTACAACCGTGAAAGCAGAACCGTGAACGCGACCAGACTGTGTGATGAAGTAACTGAGGTCGGTGGGTTTACTGATATCCGTGTCCAATGTGGTTGAATCGTTCTGGATCTTTCGGAGCTTGATCGTTCTGGTTATCACCAAATGCTTGACCATCCTTTTGTTCAATTATGACGATTGATTGACAAACTGATCATCACAACTCAATTGTTCATTCAACCCATGCCGTTCCTTAAAGATGTTACTGTCTTACAAACCAAAAGTGAGAGTCAGTCATGAAAGTCACGAAGAGTCTTTTCTTGTTCGTCGCCCTTCTGCTGGGCACCTCTTCTGTGTTGGCTCAACAGGAATCCGGGCAAATCCATGGTATAGTCAAGGATGCAACTACAGGTGATGTCCTGATTGGAGCCAATGTCTATTTGAAAGGTACGAGTCTGGGAGTGTCAACAGATCTTTTGGGTGCATATGTGATACGATCGATCCCCCCCGGCCGTTACACTCTTTCCGTCCGTTACATTGGGTACGTAGACAAGGAGATGCGGATTGAGGTGAAGGCAGGTGCAGACATTGACGAGAACTTCTCACTCACGGCTCAAGCGATTGAAGGTCAAGAAGTAATTGTGACGGCTCAAGCGAGAGGTCAGATTTCGGCAATCAACCAGCAGCTTTCTTCAAACACAATCACCAATGTGGTTTCTGCCGAAAAAATTCGCGAGTTGCCAGATGCAAGTGCTGCCGCAGCATTGAGCAGGTTGCCGGGTGTTTCTATTATGAATGGAGACCAAATTGTCATTCGAGGAATTCAGGCTAAGAACAATGTCATTCTTATGAATGGCATACAGCTTCCATCGACCGATATCAATACTCGCTCAGTAAATCTAGGTTTTGTCTCTTCAAACATGCTTTCAGGTATTGAAGTGACTAAGACACTAACGCCGGATATGGATGCAAACTCTATCGGCGGGGTTGTGAATTTACGTTTGATGGAAGCCCCCACAAGTCTTCATTATGACGTGCTTACACAAGGCAACTATAATAGTCAGGATAGGACTACCGATAACTATAAATTCTGGGCAAGCGCTAGCGATCGATTTATTGGGGACAAACTTGGCGTTTTTATTCAAGCAAATGCAGACCGCTCTGATGCTGGGAATGACCAGACGTCTGCTGCATATGCACTTTATGCTGGCGAGCAGTCATATGGTCTGGGAAGCTATCAGATGAATAATTTCACATTCAATGATCAAGTGCACCTCACTAGGAACTATGGTGGGAGCGTAATTCTGGACTATACGCTACCGCACGGGAAGATCATGTTCCAAAATGCGCTGGCCCGCACGCTCGCTGATGACATCGATTACAAATATTACATGGATTTTACGGTTTTGAACGGCTTGACATATACACTAAGTCGTGACAAGAATTATAGGGATCTAGTCATAAATGCCCTTCAGACAGAATACAATTTTGGTCCGGTGAAAACCGAACTTACGTTATCACACTCGTATAGTGACAAACGCACTCAATTGCGATATGGGGACCCAGGAGATAATTTCGGTTTTGTCAACGCAACTGATCCGCATCCCTTTGGCGTCGATGCGAATGGCAATCCTATTTCCTATACAGGCGCAATTCGATATAATCTCACGCCGGATGACGTATACAAAATAAATATCGATCCCTCTGATCCTGCAGGTGCTCCCATCTCCAATTGGGCAACGACTCGTGGCGAGGCGTTCACGGAACACGTGTATAATTCAAGTCTTGATTTTACTGTCCCCGTTTCATTTTCAGAGGATCTATCGGCAAAGTTCAAAGTGGGAGGCAAGTTTTCCCGCTCTACGCGTGTCAACGATCTTGAGGAAAAGTACAAGAGAACGGGAGATAACGATTTCTACAATGCGGTGACAAACTTCCTTCCGGGTAAGGTACTAAGCAACACCAATCCTCTCTTGTTGTCCGATATCTGGAACACCAACTATACAAGAGGAAAGTACTTTCTCAATAGCACGTACGATGTGAAATACGTGATCGCCGCTGATCAGATGGATGATTTTTTGCCTTTAGCTTCGACAGTCTGGGTGCCAGGGAGGCACATGGCTAACTCTGAACGATACGATTTTAATGGTGCAGAAATATTCTCTGCGGGCTATTTGATGGGTACGTTCAATATCGGTCCTCTCTTGACGGTCTTGGGAGGAGCGCGATTCGAACACTATAACATGAAGTACAAAGCGAATTTCGTTTATGTGACCCACTCAGTCGATGGTTTAGGTGTCTTATATGATACCTTGAACACCACGGACCGTAACAACGATAATTTACTTCCGAACCTTCAGGTCCGTTATAAATTTACCGACTGGGCCGATATGAGATTAGCCTACACAACTTCTTTGTCACGCCCCGATTATCAAGCCATTATGCCGAATGTTTACCTTGATCCTGGTGCTTCGGCACAAGGCGGAAATCCATATTTAAAGCCGACGGTATCAAAGAACTATGATGCGAATGTATCGTTCTACAGCGATAATATCGGGCTCTTCACTGCAGGTGGCTTTTACAAGAGGCTGGACAATGTGTTCTTTTCAACAAGCATTTACTATCAGAACCTCAGTCATTATAACGTCTCATTCCCTGATTCAGCTGCTTGGGAGTCTCTGGGAGTTCAGGCGCCGGGTGCATCATTGCAGATATCAACGTTTGTCAATAATCCTCACCCCGCCTATATAAAAGGCTTAGAACTCGAATGGCAAAGTCATTTCTGGTATCTGCCGAAACCACTCGACGCCCTGGTGTTGGATGTGAATTATGCAAGAGTGTGGTCCGATATGGACTATCAACAGATTAGAAACGTGGATTCTTCCTATCAAAGCGGCAGATTCATCTTGCACAAGTATATCACGATAGATACCGTTCGCAATGCCAGGCTTCTCAACCAGAGCGACCACGTTCTGAACGTTGTGCTTGGACTCGACTACAAAGGTTTTTCAGGGCGTGTTTCATTTAACCTGCAGAGTAATGTGATCACAGCCGTTGGAGCGAGGCCTGAAACAGATCAGTTTACAGGTAACATTTACAGATGGGATGTTACTCTCCGACAGCAACTGCCAATCGACGGGTTAAGTATTACTTTCGATGTTCAAAATCTCACCCATTCACCAACACGCACATATCAGAGATTCTCCAGAATTCCTGGCGGCCCAATAGCGGATAACCTAGTTACCACCATCTATTCACCGAGAAATTTTCAACTTAATTTACGCTACAGTCTCTAGATAATATGAGAGAAGGCATCACAATAAGAACAGTTCTAATCAACTTGGATAAACACGGAAAGGAGGGTGGCACAGGGATTAGCCTACAGTCAGTGCGGAACGCTTTTACTTGACTAATTCACGATCAAACGAGGAGGATTTGTCATGAAGAACAGAATGTTACTCCTTACCGTTGTGACGCTTGGCATGTTCAGCATTGCAGGGTCACAGACGTTCACGGATTATGTTTCAGCGATGAGGGGAGATACTGCTGTCGTTAAGGATTATTCAGACAAGGGAAATACATCAAGTACTTTGACACGCGCGTTGGCCTTAGATACAGTCAGCGTACCTGCTGGACGCGTTTACATGTTGAAAAAGAATGGGTATTATCCCCTTGCTTCTAACCCCACCACATCTGCGACAAGATCTGTTGTGATTGTTGGGGAAGACAGTAGGCGCCTGGTGACCAATACGGATGCAAATTCTGCCCCTCCAGTGATCTGCGGTTCTACAATTCAAGGCGCGGGTTCGAATACAGGCGGAATCAATTACGCAGGTACTTTGACAATCAAGAATTGCGCCATAATTCAGGCTGCCTCGGATGGTACGTTGGGTTGGGCTTTCATAGGGGCAGCAGCTCCAAACTGTCATGTCTATCTTGAGAATGATCTCTGTGAACGGACACGATGGGTCATTATTCAGTCAAATTCCGCGGCGGGAACGAGCCTGTTTATCAATGACTGCTATTTTGTGAATTTGAGTGGACAAGCTTGCAGACGGAACGGCGGCGTCTATGATAACGTGAATAACAATACAGATACGATATGGGTGGAAAACAGCACGCACGTCGTAGCCCAGGGAAGTATGTATAAATTCAGAAACTACCAGATCAAGAAGCTCTTCTTCAACCATAATACGTTTATTGACTGTGCAGGAAGCTTGTTCGAGAGTCTTGGATACGAGAGTGATCTGACTGTTACCAATAACATATTTGTGAATAGCAACATTCAGTCATTCTCCGATAGTTTGGGAATATGGGATGCAGGTGAAACCGATGCAGATATGCTGCCGACGGGTCTCATTAATTGCGACACATTGCCAGCGAATTATACGCAAATGGCCAGAAAAATATTAGTGGACAGAAACGTCGCCTACTGGGATCCAAGATTTGACAACATGGAGTCCACATTAATCGCGAACAGCGTTGATGGTACAACGAAGTGGGTCTCGCAGCGGATCACCATGAATACCAGAACCCAGGCGATGTTTGACGATAATGCCCACTATCCATATCTCACTGAGGGTGCCTGGTACAAGAAGCTGCCCTCGTTTACAGATCCGAAGAACCTACTGACTTCTGAAACTGACTCCGTAAAAGCTTTTGCCCTGTCAACGGTCGATGGCAAGAGCACTAAGATTCTGTCGGATTGGCGTTTGGTATTCCAGGGTGCTCAATACTACATCTATTCAGACTGGCCGATTCCAGTAAACCTTGCCTACAGCGATGCAGATTTAATGGCAGGTGGAACAGGTGGTTTCCCGGTCGGCGACCTAAACTGGTTCCCCACAAAGAAAACCCAGTGGATGGCCCTGAAAGATGCGGAACATGCCGCACTGCTAAACATGCTGAACACAGGGACATTGACTGCTGTCGAAGATGTTGGCGGCGTGCCGGTACAATTTGCTCTTAGCCAGAATTACCCGAATCCATTCAATCCGAGCACGGTGATTACGTTCTCGTTGCCTCACTCGGCTTTTGCTAGCTTGAAGGTTTTTGACATGTTGGGCCGTGAAGTAGCGACGCTCGTGAATGGATATACGACAGCAGGATCTCACGACGTTCAATTCAATGCAACGAATCTTGCTTCGGGAGTGTACTTCTATAAGCTCACAAGCGGAGATCTTGTGCAGACGAAGAAGATGGTGCTCGTGAAGTAGAGACTTCGTTCCGTCTTTTTGTATTTTTCATAAAACCCTGATAGTGATTTATCAGGGTTTTATGTTTACAATATGTGTGATTAGCATACGGCGAACAAAACGACGCCAGGGGGGGATTTCTGTGCCGTCGAATCAGGCCGAGCTCATACTATTATGGAGAGGGCAACGATACCCATGCTGAAATACTTCATGCTTCCATTCGTACTTCTTCCTCTCGCATCTGTACAGTCTGAAGAACCTCACCCTCAGAAGCAGACTATTGTCGCCCGCATCGAACCGGACTATACGATTACCTTCGCTGAACTGCAGAAATTCGTCTTGGATTATCAGTACAACTACAGGTATCGGAAGAATCCGGGGAAGGCATACTCTGTAGCATTGGAAGATATGATTGTCAACCAGCTGAAAATAATTGATTTCTTTAGCCTGGGATTACAGGAGAAAGAGGGATTACTACAGGGTATCAGACGGAGCATCAATGAAGAACTAGTGATTGAATACTATAACACTCAATTCTATGGAAAATATGTCAACGAAGATTCGATGCAGAACGCATACAAGGAAATGGGGAAGGAAGTTGTCTATCAGCAGATTGTTTTGGCAAAACCGAAACAGTACTCACGACAATCGATCGATTCATTGAAATCGGCGGCGAAAGATATTGAAACAAAGATACGCAATGGCACAGATTTCGCTGAACTCGTGAAGCGATATTCGCAGGATGTTCAATCGTCCCGTCGAGACGGTTCTATGCCTCCTCTGGACTGGAGGATGAGTCTCACAAGCACGTTGAATTACTTTGTCTTTCATCTCCCTATCAATGAAGTACGTGTGGCGGAGAGTCGGACATCACTCCATATTGTGAAAGTTGCCAGGATCAATAAGGTAGATGTTCCGCCGTACGAAAATGTGAAGGAAGAGATACGCAACATTCTCCGCGAACGATACGCGGAATTCAGTCTTCGGGAGTTTGAGCGAACAAAAAAGAATCTCGTTGATGAACACACAGTACAATGGAACCCGAAAGCACTGCTGCAGCTTGTGCGGTGGTCCAATATTCCTAGATTCTATCAAACCTCTTACTCGGATACGTTACGCTATGCAATTTCCCACGGGCGAAATTTCCTTATTCTCAAGTACTCGAGAGGGAAAGTCGATCTGAAAGAATATCTTCGGTTGCTGAATGATGTGCTCATATGGGGAAATTATACCTCCATAAAGGAAGATGACGTAAAAAAGTTCATCCTGGAGGCCGTACGAACCGATGGAATTGTCAGGAAAGCCCGCAGACTGAATCTTGAGAAAGAGATCTTTGGTCCTCGAACAACAGATCCCGTTTTGAGAAATGAAATTATCAGACTCTATAACCGCGAGATAATTGAAGCACAAATCCCTGAACGAACCGAGAAAGCGCTCAAAGATTATTATCAGGCAAACAAAGATTCACTGTATTATCAGCTGGCAAAGGTGAATATTTATGCGGTCGTCGATTCAAACAAGAATGCTATGAATAAGCTGAAGGATAAGCTCAATCAGAATATTCCCTTTGAAAAGATCGTTCCGGAAATACTGGTAAAAACATACGTAAGGAGACGCGATGGTACGTTCGATACGTTTTTGCAAGATGAACCACCGTTTCTGGCCGAATCTGCGTTTAAGCTGAAGCTCAATGAAGTTGCCGGACCCATCGAATACGTGGATCCGGCAAAGGGGAAGCAGTATGCGCTAATTAAATGTGTGGGGATGCGAGAAGAGAAACAGCTGTCATACGATGACGTGAACAAAACCATCGCGGATGATTTTGCGAATTATCATAGAGAACGAATTGCTCAATCTGTGAGAGAGCATCTTAAGAAGAAATACACTGCGACGATCTACGGGGATGCCCTACGACAGAATCTCTCATCCATTGGAATCAGTCTTCAATGATGCGATGAAGTAGGACAAGCACGGGCTTTCCAGAGTTCACCTCTTTCACATTCGCGGACTCTTGCGGTCTTCGATCCCAAATGTGTGGCCAGCTGAGCGAAGCGGGACGTGCCCTCACTTGAATGGTTGCCACACAGGCTCGAATGAAACTGGAAGACTAGAGACATCACGCTGATGAAATAGCTCAGCCGCAGATCAACTCACCCTTGCGCGCGGTGGTGAGGAGAGGGGTGCCAATGAGAAAGAGATCAAGATATATGAAAGCTATTCTTACGTTGATCTTGGTTTTGTCATCCTCATTCTGCCAATTTCTTGGCGCCCAAGTAAATCAAAAAAACAGAGTAATCATATTGACTGATATTGAAGCCGATCCCGACGATACTCAATCCTTGATTCGCTTGCTCTTGTACTCTAATGTCATCAATATAGAAGGATTCATTGCTACCACCTCCACTCATCAGAAGAACAATGTACACCCTGAATCCATTCAGAGAGTGATTCATGCTTACCGCAAGGTGCAGGTTAACCTGACGAAGCATGAGGCGGGGTTCCCTGATGCTGACGCGCTGCTACTGCTTGTAAAGCAAGGCATACCAGAGTATGGAATGCAAGGAGTTGGTGATGGCAAGGATTCGCAGGGTTCTGATTGGATTATCAAAGTGCTTGAGGAAAACGATGAGCGACCATTATGGATATCCGTTTGGGGAGGCCCCAATACGCTTGCTCAGGCACTTTGCAAAATCAGAAAAACCAAAAGTGAAACTGAGGCTCGAAAATTAATTGCCAAACTGACAGTGTATGCAATCTCCGACCAGGATGATAGCGGCATATGGATTAGGAAGAACTTCCCCGATCTGTTCTATATTGTAAGCCCGGGCGGTTACGAAAGTGCAACATGGAGCGCAATCAATCAGTTTGTTCCCGGAATAAATAATGAAGTGATAAGCAATGGATGGCTGGCTCAAAATATCCAGGAAGGCCATGGCCCGCTCGGTGCCATATATCCTGATGTAGCCTATGGAATGGAGGGCGATACACCATCGTGGTTGTCACTCATTCCAAATGGACTGAATGAGCCGGAGCATCCTGACTGGGGCGGTTGGGGTGGTCGTTACGAAAAGTACTTACCTCTGTATTCATCCTTAGATACCGGCGGGTTCACAGGCGGCGTACCTGTGAAACCCGAGCCCCGGGCCATCTGGACCAATGCTGTGGATCGATACGCGCCCTATGTGCACAATGAATTCGGACGGGCTGTCCGAACGGATACGATTCCATACACCAGTAACAAAGTCACTTTGTGGCGGTGGAGAGATGATTTTCAAAATGATTTCGCAGCCCGCATGGACTGGTGTACGAAGTCATATCGGGAAGCGAATCATCCACCTGTTCCGGCATTGGGACATCCCGAACAACTAGGCGTAAGATCTGGAGAGATCTTCAGCCTGGATGCCAGCGGTACAACCGACCCGGATGGAGATAGTGTCAGTTACTTGTGGTTTCAATATCCGGAGGCAGGCTCATATAAGGAATTGATGAAATTTGCTTCGGCAGAGAATCTCTGCAAGGTCTTTGTCATAGCTCCCGAGGTTGAAAAGAACGAAACGGCCCATTTTATCTTGAAGGCCACAGACAAGGGCAAACCTGAATTATCGCGTTACAAACGGGTAATAGTGAACATATCGCCTAAATAGAATTGCACTTGATGCTCCCTATTGAATGAAACGAATCTCCACGCTATACAATGATCGAGTACGCAATGAAGGGGTGAATGTCTTCGTTTTGACGGGCCCCGCAGGGGATTGACTCTTTACGCACTGGCGGACCACACGGGGAAATGGATACAGTCTGTTACACTTCAAAAACAGCTGGAATTGCACGTAAGGCTGCTCTCAACACTCCTCTAGCACTTTCAAGAGATTGGAAATATCCTGACCTATGTCTCTTACACGGTATTGGCGGCGACGAAACGGAATGGCTCGAGAATGGTCAACCTCGATAGCGCCATTGCTCATGAGATAGTTGCCCAAGGAGACAGCAATGAGATTTAGGAGAATTCCAGTCTTAGGTTTTTCTCTTTGTCTGTTTTCAATAGTACCATTATCTAGTCTAACCGCACAGAAAATGCATAGCGATAATGGCGCCGGAACGTATACCAATCCGGTCATACCCGCTGATTATCCCGATCCCGACGTTATCCTGGTCGACTCCGTCTATTATATGGTATCGACAACCATGTTTATCTTCCCTGGTGTGACCATTCTGAAATCGTACGACCTTGTGAATTGGGAATATTGCAGCAATGCGGTACCACGGTTCGATTTCAGCAAATGTCATGACCTTGATGGATGTAACAGGTATTCTCACGGTCAATGGGCGACGAGCCTGAAGTACCACCATGGAAGATACTACTTGCTGTTCATTACACTCGATGAAGGTGGATTTCTTTGCACGGCAAACAAACCTGAAGGTCCCTGGGAAATCGGAAAACTACCAATGGGGTTCTATGACCCCGGGCTATTCTTTGATGATGATGGAAAGATCTATGTAGCACATGGTTACAGCAAGATATTTGTAACAGAGCTTGATACGGACTTTGCTCCCAATGGAAATGATTCTCTGGTCTACACGGGTGACATCCGAAAAGGACTTGAAGGGACTCACGTTTATGAAATCAACGGCTATTATTACTTGTATGGCACATATGGAGGCGTCGATGGAATACAGGTGGCGCTTCGCTCAAGAAATATTTACGGACCCTATGAACAGAAAGTAGTCATTAGAGATACCAGCAAAGGAGCGAATTTTGGGATACATCAGGGAGCGCTTATCAGAACACAGACCGGAGAGTGGAGGACCATGCTCTTTGTTGACGAAGGGGCATTTGGGCGCTTTCCTTCTCTACAACCGGTGACATGGATAGATGGTTGGCCAATGGTCGGGGTTGACGGAAGAGGCGTTGTCACCCATACGAAGCCGAACGTCGGCGGGCAATATCCGATCACAACACTGCCGACATCCGATGAATTCGACCTGCCTGACGGCGAGGGGAGGAGCGCTGGCTTAGGTATGCAGTGGGGATGGAATCATAATCCGGATTCCACGAAGTGGTCGCTGACAGAGAGGCCCGGATTCCTCAGACTGAGGACCGCAAGAGTCGTCTCGAAATTGCCCGATGCCCGCAACACTCTTACACAGAGGATGTTCGCTTACTATTCCAAAACTCTGCCAACGCCGGCGGTCGTCAAAATGGAAGTTGATGGTATGAAGGATGGCGACATCGCTGGACTAGCTGTGTTCCAGGATCCATATCCTTACATCGCCGTAAAGCAAAACAACGGCTCCAAATTCATCATCATGGTAAACAATGGTAACACCATCGACTCTGTCGCAATGGAGAGCTCAACCATCTATCTACGTGCGCTTGCTTATGATGGCACAAGCACGGCTTCCTTCGCGTACAGTTTTGATAATGCATCATTCACTTCGTTGGGTGATCAGTTATCCATGAGGTTCAGACCTTCTGTTTTTACGGGAAACAAATTTTGTCTTTTCAACTACGCAACACAGGGCACAGGTGGATTTGTTGATTTTGACTGGTTTAGAACAAAAACAGCCGCACAAACTGATTGAGTCTAGGGAGGCAAATAGCATGGTGCAAACAAATCTGTTCAAGAAGAGTCTTCCCATCGCGTTGCTCCTCTTCTCGTTCAATACAGCCTTCTGTCAGAAGCTGCAACTGAATGACTTGGGATATCTTGAAACGGCAGGACTGAACGTCCTCGTGTTCAGCAATCAGTACAATGGGTACTTCTTCGATGAAAAAACTGCGGGGATTGAACTTATCCATCACGGTGTGCGAACGGCGACAGGCGGCGCGGTGCGGCTGCAGCCGACACCTGAACAATGGGATAAGATTCCTGTTGTGACCGGACGTACCGTGGACGAAAAAGACAATTCCATCGAAGTGAAGTTGCGGTATGTCGATTACGATTTTGACTCCAAAGTGACAGTGACGGCAAAGGACGATGGAGTGATTATTCGTGTGAGTCTCGAGAAGCCGCTTCCTGAGAAGCTTGTCGGCAATGCAGGTTTTAATCTTGAATTTCTTCCCTCTGCCTACTTCGAAAAGACATTCTTTGCCGATGGGGAGCCCGGGATTTTTCCACTCTATCCCTCGAGCAACGCGGAAGTTCGTCCCCTGTCTCAGAAAATACCTCAATTCAACGGTTATTCGACGTTTGATGACAGGGGCAGAAATGAATTTCTTGTCCCTGACCCTCTTGCGAAGTGCAGGACATTGGTTCTGGCTCCGGAAGATCCTGAGCGCTATGTCAAGTTACAGTCTTCGACTGGGGACCTGATGCTGTATGATGGTCGTCTTCTCGCACAGAATGGATGGTTCGTCGTGCGCAGTGTGATTCCTGCAAACAAGACAGGCACCGTGGTGGAATGGTACGTCGAGCCGAAGACTATTCCGAACTGGATACGAAAACCTGTTATCGGATTTTCACAGGTCGGATACCATTCTTCCCAAAACAAGATTGCAGTCATAGAATTGGATAAGAATGACACACCACTGAAAACCGCAACATTATATCAAGTAACGCGGGAAGGCAAGTTCTTGGAGAAGCTTGCAGCCGATCTGAGGCCGTGGGGAAGATTTCTCCGCTACAATTACCTGACGTTCGATTTCACGTCGGTGAAAGACAGTGGGTTGTACGTCATAAAATATGGCGACCAACAAACAGATGCGTTTCCGATCGGAACTCAGGTGTATAACGATGTTTGGCATCCGACGCTCGACGTATGGTTCCCCGTTCAGATGGATCACATGCTCGTGAGGGAAGCATACTGCATTTGGCATGGGGCTCCTTTTCTTGACGATGCGTTGCAGGCTCCTGTCAATATCAGGCATTTTGATGGCTACTGGATGGATTCAACAACTCATACAAAATACAAACCGCTGGAGCATATTCCGGGATTGGATGTTGGAGGATGGTTTGACGCAGGTGATTTTGATATTGAGACCGGTCACCATTGTACCACCATTATGAGTTTTGTGGATTCGTGGGAGAATTTCAGCCTGAAACGCGACGAGACCTTCGTAGATCAAAAGACCCGGTTTGTTGAAATCCATCGCCCCGACGGCAAACCTGATATATTAGAACAAATTGAACACGGGACTCTCCAATTAGTTGCGCAATTCAAGAACGTCGGTTTTGCAGTACGGGGGATCAATTTTCCCCACCTTTATGAATATCACCACCTGGGAGATGCATCAACAATAACCGACAATCTCCTGTACAATCCTAAGCTACAACCCTATGAGAGTGATGGATTAACCAGCGGAACCTTGGACGATCGATGGGTTTTTACGCCAAGGTTTCCATCTCTCAACTACTCTGCAATCGCAGCAATGGCGGCTGCAAGCCGTGCATTGAAGGGTTATATTACACAGCTTTCGGACGAAGCTCTTGCGACGGCAGAACACGCTTGGGAAAAAGAACATAAAGAGCCTCCGCCCGCGTATGGTAGGATGATACCGTGGTTCTTCAATAATGCGGAATGTGTTGCAGCGCTACAATTATACATTACAACGAAGGATGAGCGGTACTATAGAAGATTCGATGAACTAGTCTGGCCTCAACTGGATTCGGCATTGGTGTGGAATATTGCGACTGCTGCAAAAGCAGTACCGTACATGCCTCAAGAATATAAGTCCAAGCTTCAGAAATATGTTCTGAGATATAAAGAGGCCCTTGAGAAACTCAGCCAGCAGAATCCCTACGGAGTTCTTTTCGGAACAAGGGGATGGGCCGGAGATTATGAACTGATCAACTGGTCTATTGCGAATTACTATTTGAACAAGGCCTTCCCGAATATCATCGGGCGCGAATATGTTTTCAAGGGACTTAACTACCTCTTTGGTTGTCATCCGTATTCGAATATCTCATTTGTTGCCGGTGTCGGAACACGTTCAAAGAAGAGAACATACGGGAGTAACAGGGCAGATTTTTCATTTATCGCGGGAGGAGTTGTTCCTGGAGTGCTCCTCTTGAAGCCCGACTTTCTGGAGAACAAAGACGATTGGCCTTTCCTCTGGGGTGAAAATGAGTGTGTGATCGATATTTGCGCCGATTATATATTCCTCGCGAATGCCGTTAACGATCTTGTGAACAGTAGGAATAAAGAGTGAGCAGTTGTCGCGGATAGAGTCGACTCAATAGGCCGGGTTTGCAACGCGATTGGTGGCGTCATGCGGAGGCCGGGAACTGATAATCACGTTCTTCGTGATGAGCGCATGACCACTCAGACCTGTGAGGTTCTCGGCAAAAAGAGGACACACGTCTCCAATGGATATCAGATCAAGAACCGTCCTGCAGTGTCGTGCGGCAGCGCCTCTGCCCGCTACCTCTGTTTTTGTTCCTTCATCCCGCATTCGATATCTACGTTTAGCAGAAGATCTGGAGCCCGCATTGGTGTCATTTGATATTGAGTAGACAAGGACGGGAGTTCCTATGTTTGCACGAGCGTTGGATTCTCGCGGGGCATTCGAGCAAGCTCGGATTGGTTTCCGAAGTGCGAATGTTCGGAAGGCATGTGTAGTCATATGCACGATGTTACCGCTGCTGCTCAGCTCTCGTGGCACCGCACAGACGAGCTCTCGTCACTACGAGGTGGCCACGTGGGAGGGATTCCGATCTGCGGCACTGAGTTACACCTTTGACGATAACTGCCCGAATCAACTCGCCATTGCCGTCCCAATGTTCGATCGCTTCGGTTTCAAGCTGACGCTCTTCACTGTAACGAGCTCCAGCTGGGGGTGGAAGGCGGATTGGAACGGCCTGCGGAAAGCAGCCAATGATGGTCACGAAATCGCCAGCCACACCATTGACCATCAACCTCTGGGCGGACTCAGTGATGCGCAGCAGCAAGCTGAGCTCGAGCTTTCTCGGGATACCATGAACGCACGCATCAAAGGACAGGCGTGCGTGACATTCGCGTATCCCAATTGCATCACGGGCAACAGCACGCTGGTCTCACGATTCTACATCGCTGCGCGTGGTTGTTCGGGCCAGATAGAGGGTACGACTCCAGGCGATTTTATGAATATTAGTTCCTTTGTGTGTGGCAACATGGGCCTGAACACTGCCATCGACATGGAATCGAAGGCCGACAGTGCTGTTGCTTCACACGGCTGGTGCGTCTATCTGATGCATGGTATCAATGGCACGGAACCAGGCGCCTACTCTCCAATTTCTCAAGACACCATTGAAGCCACTCTTGAGTATTTCAAGGCTCATCAGGACAGCTTCTGGGTAGCGCCCTTCGGAACTGTCGCACGGTATGTTCAAGAGAGAAATGCAGCGCATATCACAGAAACCTCTGCGAGCGAAGACAGCATCACGGCCCAAGTCACCGACAACCTCGACAACACCTATCCTAGAGTGCCGCTCACTCTCCGCCGCCCGCTTCCTGTTGGCTGGGATTCAGTGATCGTCCGCCAGCACGGTAGCTCCATGTCTTCGAAGATCATCAAGATAGACACCGCCTCATATCTGGTGTTTGATGCGGTTCCGAATGCAGGAGCTGTTACGATTATCAAAAGATAACGTAGGCAAGCGAGTCTGCATAGGTCACTGAAGCGCGCCCCAACTTCTTTGGCAGGTCAAGTCATGCCTAACTGGCAACAACAATCAGGATCAAAGAATGAAGGCAAAGCATTCCGTATTTATGATTCTTCTCAGTTTCCTAATAGCGTGATGCCGATCATGGGTAAGTTCTCCGTATTTGCAGCGCTGATGTTGTTTTCGGCAAATCTTTATTCCCAAGATTCTGGAAGTTGGGCATCGACACCTCCAATGGGATGGAACAGCTGGGACTGCTTCGGACCCACTGTCACTGAACAGGAGGTCAAAGCAAATGCGGATTACATGGGTGGCCATCTGAAAGAGTTCGGATGGCAATACATCGTGGTCGACATACGCTGGTATGTTGAAAACGACAAAGCGCATGGTTACAACAAAAAAGATCCTGTCATGATCGTGGATGATTATGGCAGGCTTATTCCGGCAGTCAACCGGTTTCCTTCCTCCGCCGCCGGCAAGGGATTCAAACCGCTTGCGGATTATGTTCACCGTTTGGGTTTGAAGTTCGGCATTCATATCATGCGCGGCATTCCAAGGTTAGCAGTTGAGAGAAACACGCCGATTCTCGGGACCGAACGGAATGCAAGAGATATTTACAGCACTGAAAATTTATCCACGTGGCTCCGAGATATGTACACGGTGGATGCAAGCAAACCGGGCGCTCAGGAATACTACAATTCACTTTTCAAATTGTATGCATCATGGGGTCTTGATTTTGTAAAAGTTGACGACATTTCCTGGCCATATCACAAAGATGAAATTGAATTGGTCCGCAAAGCCATCGATTGTTGCGGACGCCGGATTGTCTTAAGCCTGTCGCCGGGGCCGACGCCGCTCGAAGACGCTGAGCATGCCAGTACTCACGCCAACATGTGGCGTATCATAGGAGACTTCTGGGACAACTGGCAGCAAATTGATGAGCACTTCTCACTTTTTGAGAAATGGATTCCTTATATGCGTCCAGGTCACTGGCCGGATGGTGATATGCTTCCGTTAGGCAGGATTGGCATACGGGCAGAGCAGGGCGAGCCGAGGATGGCCAACTTCACCAAAGACGAACAGATCACGTTGATGTCGCTCTTCTTGATTTGCCGGTCGCCACTCATGTTTGGTGGCAATCTTCCTGACAATGATCAGTTCACTTCCAGTCTGATTACGAATGATGAAGCACTTGGTGTGCTGCAACAAACCAGAGATAACAAACTCCTTTTCGACGACGGAGATAGAATCGCGTGGATGGCCGATGAAGTAGGTACCAACGACAAATATGTTGCTCTCTTCTATGTCGATCGGAAACCGATTTTGGAAAACAAGGCAATATGGAACAGCAAACTTCTTACGCACAAAGCTGGTGAACAGAGTGATAGGGTGAATGCGAAGATTGGCGGAGCGAGGAGACTGTACCTAGTTGTTACGCCCGGCAAGGACAACAATGATTGGGATCATGCCGATTGGATAGAACCGAAACTCGATGGCGTAAGAGGCTCGCTAAGCCTAGCCGAGATCAAATGGGTAGGTGCAACTTCGGGATGGAGTATCGCAAAAGCGGGCGAGAGTGTTGCGGGAAATACGTTGATCGTCGACAACAAAGAATACGCTGACGGCATCGGCACGCACGCCACCTCAATCATCGAGTATGACGTCCCGGAAGGGTACGATACTTTTTCTTCGATCGTGGGACTCGACAAAGAATGTATTGACCACACCGAAGGTGCGACCGTTAAGTTCCATGTGTTTACCGAATATCCCACGGGTTCTTCTCCCGGCGATTCTATCAAAATATCACTTAAGACTCAGCAATTGGGTTTTGGTGGGGCATGCATGGTCCGTGACCTCTGGGCTAAGAGAGAAATTGGAAGATTTACAAACGAAATATCGTTGTTCGTGAGGAACCACGGTGCGAGGCTGCTGAAGATAAGTGGAACCAAATAAACCAAGAATGATCGAAGAGATGAATCAATAGCACTTGAATGATTTGTCTTTATTTTGCGAAATCCTAGGCGAGCTTCTAGCATGAAAACAAGACTTTTGCCAGTATTCCTCTTTATGTCATTATATAGCACCGTGTTGTTGGGACAGACTATTCAGGAGGAACCTGATGGGATCATTGTTACTCTTGCTCACGATTTGAACGGAATAAGCAAACTAAGACTGAAAATCTGGAGTGACAACATCATCCAGGTAATCGCGGCTCCGACTGATGACTTTTCAAAACGAAACAGTCTTATCATTACAGAGGCGCCGCCCCCAACGCCCAAGTGGACGTTGGACGAATGGGAGGACCAGATCATAGTGTCGACGTCATCCGTTTCTGCGCGCGTCGATAGAAATTCACTGAACGTTGTTTTTGCGGACAGTGTTGGAAAAGCAATACTTGCTGAAGATGGGAGAAGCGCTCGGGCCGCAAAGGTCGTCGGAGAAGATTGTTACAACATCAAGCAATCATTTCGGTATTCACCCGGCGAAATGTTGTATGGTCTTGGGAGTTTTCAGAGCTCCGATTTGGCGTTGAACGGCAAGAAAGTAACTCTGCTTCAAGAGAATCGCGACGATGTCGTGCCGATGATTCTCTCCACCAATCGGTACGCACTCCTCTGGGACAACTATTCGTACAGCGAATTCAACGACACTCGCGACAGCTACTACCTCTGGTCAGAAGTAGCAGACGAAGTAGACTACTTCTTTATCTGCGCTAAGAACATCGACTCCGCCGTGGCCGGCTACCGCCAGCTAACCGGTAGGGTGCCGATGTATCCCAATTGGGCTTTCGGCTATATGCAATCGAAGCAGAAATACAGCACGCAGGAGGAAATCGTCTCCGTTGTAGAAGGCTTTCGGGAAAGGGGGTTCCCGCTTGACTTGATCGTCCAGGACTGGCAATACTGGCCGGAAGGAGAATGGGGGCAGAAATCGTTCAACCGAAAGAATTATCCCGACCCTGCCAAGATGGTGAACGACATCCATGACATGAAAGCAAAAGTCATGATCTCTATCTGGCCGAACATGACGAAAGGAACTCCCGATCAAATCGGTTTGGCAAAAATCCAGGGTCTGTTTACAGACGATGAGCACCTGAATGTTCTGATGCCCGAAGCACGGCAAATGTATTGGAAACAGGTGAACGATTCATTGTTTTCAATCGGAATAGACGGATTTTGGGCGGACTGCTCCGAGGGTTACGACTCGGATTGGTCTTCGCCGTACTTCAAACTCCCTGATCTGAAATTGAATGAAGTCAATGCAGACGTGCTCAAGAAGATGATGAACGGCGGTCGCTACATCAATGTGTATGCGCTGATGCACACCAAGGGATTGTATGAAGGATGGCGCTCGACAACATCGGAGAAGCGCGTGTTCATTCTTACGCGTTCTTCTTTCGCTGGGATGCAGAAGTACGCTGCAAGCTACTGGACAGGTGATGTCTCTGCGAACTGGGAGGAATTTCGCATGCAGATCCCTGCCGGACTCAATTATTGCATGACGGGAGTGCCCTATTGGACAACCGATATAGCCGGCTACTTTATCAAGCATGAACCAGGTTGGTGGTTTTCGAATGGTGCATACGAAAAGGGACAGGAAGACGAAGGCTTCAAGGAGCTTTACACACGCTGGTTTCAGTTTGCGGCGTTTTGTCCGTTGTTCCGTGCGCATGGCGCTGATTTTCCGCGCGAGCCATGGGCTTTTGGAGATCCGGAATCTCTTACGTACCAGACACTGCTCAAATTCACAAGTCTTCGCTATCGACTGATGCCGTACATCTATTCGCTGGCGTGGGAAGTCACTAGCGAGGATTACACCATGATGCGTGCCTTGCTATTTGACTTTATGAATGACCCTGCCGTGTTCACCATCAATGACCAGTATATGTTCGGCCCTTCAATTATGGTGAACCCGGTCGTGCGGCCGTTGTACTATCATCGGAACAATGTCAAAATCAATTCATCGAGCTTTACGCGTGAAGTCTATTTGCCCAAAGGTACGGAATGGTTTGATTTCTGGACAGGCAAGCAGTTCGAAGGCGGTCAAAAAGTGGAAGCGGATGCATCGTACGGAACAATGCCGCTATTCGTTCGCGCCGGTTCTATCATTCCGATGGGACCGTTCATTCAATATTCCACAGAACAGAGCGACCCCATTGAGATGAGAGTCTATCCGGGCGCCAATGGCGAGTTCGCGCTCTACGAGGACGAGAACGACAACTACAATTATCAGAAGGGATTTTGTTCTTTGATCGCTTTTCAATGGGATGACGCGCAAAAAAGATTAACCATCAGTGCACGGAAAGGCGCTTACCCCGGAATGTCAAAGGAGCATACGTTTAATATTGTGCTGGTAAAAGAAGATACAGGGGTGGGTGTCGGGATTTCAACGAAGATCGACAAGACGATCAAGTATTCCGGGAAGGAGGTTGTTGTAGGTTTTTGACGAGTCATTGTTTTCAGTATTGCAGCTATGGGCTCAACAGTGACGAACTGCGGCTGACAGCACAGACTAGGACGCTCGATACTATGTACTATGGAGGTCGCTGCAGGTCACCGCGGACGGCAATAGACAGAGAGATCGGAGATGAAGGAGAATGAGTTCCTCGAAGGCCAATGAAAGACAAGTTGATGCTAATCTGATTCCCAAGGTGACTTTGTCCACGGGAAGCAAGATTCCATGTGTGGGACTTGGAACATTTGGCTCTGATTCTGTACCTGCTGAGACGGTAGCCGAGACAGTCAACGAAGCAATCCATGCAGGTTACCGGCACATTGACTGCGCTTCAGTCTACGGCAATGAAAAAGAGATCGGATATGTTTTCGCAGAAATATTCAAAAGCGGTCTTCTACGGCGAGAGGACATGTGGATTACGTCAAAAGTCTGGAATGATAAGCACGACAACGTTGCGGAATCATGCAGACAGTCGTTGAGACATCTTCAAATAGAATACCTTGACCTCTATCTCGTTCACTGGCCCTTCCCAAATTATCACCCGCCTCAATGCGATGTTACTTCACGCAGCCCGAACGCGAAGCCTTACATTCATGAGAATTATATGAAGACCTGGCAGGAGATGGAAACGTTGTTTGATGAAGGTCTGGTAAAACACATCGGCACTTCGAATATGACGATTCCTAAGTTGAAGCTTCTGTTGAAGGATGCGAAGACAAAACCGGCATGCAATGAAATGGAGCTGCATCCTCATTTTCAGCAGCCTGAACTATTTGAATTCTGTTTGAAGAATGATATTCAACCAATAGCCTATTGCCCGCTCGGCTCGCCGGGACGTCCGGAACGCGATAGAACGCCCGCAGATACAGTTGACCTTGACGACGAAGTAATCCGTCGCATTGGTCAACGATTGAAGGTTACACCGGCTCAGGTTGCGACAAAGTGGGCTATTCAACGTGGACAAATTCCAATTCCCTTCTCTGTCAATCATTACTTCGAAAATCTTGAAGCTGCTGTCAAAGTCCAGCTGACCGAAGACGACATGGGAGACATTTCAAGAATAGACAAGAACTGCAGGTTGATAAAAGGACAGGTGTTTCTCTGGAAAGAAAACCAAAGCTGGGAAGATTTGTGGGATCTCAACGGAAAAATAACTCCTGCTTGAAAAATCAATCTTACAGGTGAAGCGTTGAATAAAATGCTTGGTGCAATTCTGCCTGGAAACAGTACTGTAGAATTGAAGGAATTTGATATTCCTTTCCCGGGGCATGGCGAAGTCTTGATAAGGATGAAATCATCTACGATATGCGGTTCGGATATACGATGCATCTATCACGAACATCTTGGTAAAGGACCGGAAGGGTATCAGCCCGGCATGATTGCAGGACATGAACCAAGTGGTCAGATAGTGGAGACTGGTCCTGGATGCCGCCGATTCAAGAAGGATGATCGCGTAATCGTCTATCACATTTCCGGCTGCGGTGTTTGTAATGACTGTAGAAGAGGTTATATGATATCTTGTACAAGCCCGTACAGACGTGCGTACGGATGGCAGCGTCATGGTGGAATGGCTGAATATTTGCTTGCCGAAGAAAAGGACCTTGTCTCTTTACCGGATGAGTTGAGTTATTCTGATGGAGCCCAGGTTGCATGCGGCTTTGGCACTGTTTATGAAGGTTTGGAAAAAATCGGCGTTAGCGGAAACGACGCTGTCCTGATAACAGGATTAGGCCCGGTTGGACTTGCTTCTGCAATGCTTTGTAGAACAATGGGAGCACAGAAGATATTTGGAATTGAGGTCATTGATGAAAGGCTGTCCATCGCAAGGAATTTGGGATTGTTTACCCAAGTCGTGAAAGCCTCTGAGGAGAACGTTGAGCAAATCCGGGACTTGACATCAGGACATGGTGTGGAAAAATCGATTGATTGTTCAGCTAACAACAAAGCGCGTCTTACTTGTATCCAAGCAGCGCGTAAGTGGGGGAAGATTGTCTTCCTTGGGGAAGGCGGCACGTGTGAGTTTCAGCCATCGAGAGATATTATCCACGACCAGAAAACGATTTATGGTTCCTGGGTAACAACTATCTGGCGTATGGAAGAGCTTGTTGAACGATTGGTCAGATGGAACATTAGACCTGAGTCGTTGATCACGCACAGGTTCAATCTCAATGAGGTTAGTGATGCCTATTCATTAATGGCGAGCGGCAAGTGCGGAAAGGTAGCCGTTGTATTTGATGAAGAGATTAAATGAAAAAAGGAGTAGTTGTCTGACACGCATTGAGAAAAGAATGATGGGAGCAATTGTGAAAAAAGCATCATTGTTCTTCGCGTTTGGTCTTGCGCTACTCAATGATGCAAGCGCTCAGAGTGATTCACTTATGAGACTTTGGTACAACCATCCCGCCAGACAGTGGGTCGAAGCACTACCGGTGGGGAACGGTCGTTTGGGTGCCATGGTCTACGGCGATCCTTGCAAGGAATGCATTCAACTTAATGACTCAAGTTGACCGCTTTTTGGAGCGGGGTATTTGAAAAAACGGGCTGCCGATGGTACATTTAGTCCTTAAGAAATTGTCAGACGATGCATCAAAGGCAGCCCTATGTTTAAACTCCTACGAA
>Ga0315282_10002376_pt1 | contig 34803 bp, 30 predicted proteins | sample YL17G07_20_MG_FD_203693 | JGI IMG/M metagenome (GOLD analysis project Ga0315282, IMG submission 203693) | Sediment microbial communities from Yellowstone Lake, YNP, Wyoming, USA - YL17G07_20 | ecosystem: Environmental > Aquatic > Freshwater > Lake > Sediment | place: USA: Wyoming | collected...
GCCCGGGCCGGGGGTTTGACAAGGGCCCGGGTTTTCAATACATTACATGGAGCGTCCGCCCATGGCCGAAAAGAAAATATTGATCATCGACTATGACGCCCAGAGCCTGGATTCTCTGACCAAGCTGGTCAAATCGCAGAAGATCCAGGTCGTCACCGCCCCGGACGGCCAGGCCGGCTACGAAAAATTCCGCTCGGAGAGGCCGGACCTCGTCATCCTGGAGGCGATCCTGCCCAAGGTCCACGGCTTCGACCTGACGAAGAAGATCACCCAGGAGTCCGGCGGCCGGGTGCCCGTCGTGATCGTGACGGGCCTTTACAAGGGGCCCCAGTACCGGCACGAGGCGATCGTCACGTTCGGCGCGTCGGACTATTTCGAGAAGCCGGTGGACCCCGACCGCTTCATCGACACGGTCCGGCAGCTGATGCGCGACGAAGAAGAGATCGAGGAAACCCTCCCCGACCCGGCCACGGTCATCGAGAACCTTTCCCAGCGGGTGAGGGATAAGGCCGCCCAGGGAAAGGGGAAAGATGACTAGGATCGAAGGACGGCGCGCATGACGAGCCTCTGGAGCCGCTGCAACAACTGCCAGCACATCCTCTACAAACAGGACATCCTCGACAACCTCTATGTCTGCCCGTCCTGTAATTTCCATTTCCGGATCTCGGCCGTGGACCGGCTCGGGATGCTGTTCGACGACGGAATGTACGAAGTCCAGGACGCCGGCATCCACTCCGTCGACGCCCTCCATTTCGTCGACACGAAACGGTACGTCGACCGGCTCGCCGAGAGCGAGCAGAAAGTGGGCCTCGCGGAAGCCATCATCACGGCCAAGGGAACGATGGGCGGCATCCCCGTCTACGTTCTGGCCATGGAATTCGGCTTCCTGGGCGGGAGCGTGGCCTCGGTGGTCGGCGAGAAGATCGCCCGGGCCTGCGAGCGGGCCATCGAGGAGCACCGCCCCGTCATCATCGTTTCCTGCTCCGGCGGCATGCGGATGCAGGAGGGGATGCTCTCGCTCATGCAGATGGCCAAGACGAGCGCGGCCATCGCCCGGCTCGGCGAGGCGAAGCTTCCCTACATCTCGGTCATGGCCGACCCGACGACGGGGGGAACAACGGCCAGCTTCGCCATGCTCGGCGACATCAACATCGCCGAGCCCCAGGCCCTGATCGGGTTCGCCGGCCCGCGCGTCATCGAACAGACGATCAAGGAAAAGCTCCCCAAGGGCTTCCAGCGGGCGGAATTCCTCCTCAGCCACGGGATGGTCGACGACGTCGTCGAGCGAAAAAACCTGAGGCCTTACCTGATCAAAGCCCTCCGCCTCTTCCTCAACTGGCCTCAATGAACCCCGGCGAGTGCCGGGACTATCTCGGCCATCTCGAGCATTTCGGCATCAAGCTCGGCCTCGAGAATATCTCCATTCTCCTCGCGGCCCTGGGCGACCCGCACCGGAGCTTCCCGGCCGTCCACGTGGCCGGGACCAACGGCAAGGGCTCGGTCTCGGCCATGCTCGACGGGATCCTCCGGAACCACGGATTCCGCACCGGCCTCTACACCTCCCCCCATCTCGTGAGCGTCGAGGAGAGGGTCCGGGTCAACGGCGAGCGGATCGGGCCCGGGGAATTTTGCGCGCTCCTCGACCGGGTCAGGGAGACGATCGACGGCATGATGGCGGCCGGGGGCCTCGTCTACCATCCGACGTTCTTCGAGGTCCTGACCGCCCTCGCCTTCCTCCATTTCGCGGAGCGGAAGGCGGACGTCGCGGTCCTTGAGACGGGAATGGGCGGCCGCTTCGACGCCACGAACGTCGTCCGGCCCCTCGTCTCCGTGATCACGACGATCTCCCGGGACCACGAGAAGCATCTGGGTTCGACGCTCCGCCGGATCGCCTTTGAAAAGGCCGGCATCGTCAAGCCCGGCGTCCCGGTCGTCTGCGGCGTCCCGAAGGGCGTCGCTCTCGGGGTGATCCGCCGCCGCGCCCGCGAGCTCAAGGCCCCCTTCGTCCACGTCTTCGGGCCGGGGACGGCTTTCGAAGGCCGACGGGCCGGTGGGGGCTTCCGTTTCCGCTACGCGAGCGGAGCGGACGAGTACTCATTCACACCCGTTCTGGCCGGCCGCTATCAGGGCGAGAATGCCGCCGTCGCCATCGCGGCGGCCGAGGTCCTCGGCCGGGTCTGGCGGCCGCTCCGGAAGTCGAAGATCGTCCGCGGCGTCCGCGAGGCGCGCTGGGAGGGCCGGCTGGAAACCGTTTCGCGGCGGCCCCCGGTCATCCTCGACGGCGCCCACAACGAGGAAGGGGCCGGGTCCCTGGCGGACCACATCCGGGATGTGATTCGGAAACCCGTCATCCTTGTTTTCGCGGTCATGAAGGACAAGAACATCAGGGTCATGGCCCGGCGCCTTTTCCCGATGGCCCAGACCGTGATCCTAACCCAGGTCCCCTACAAGCGCTCCGCCCTGACCGCCGAGATCCTGGGGTCGGCCCGGGAATTCGAGGGCTGTATCCGGCAGGAGCCGGATGTGGCCAAGGCCGTGCGCCTAGCCCTTGACGAATCGGCCGGCCGCGTCCCCGTCGTCATCGCCGGCTCCCTTTTCCTCGTCGGCGAAGTCAAGAAGCTCCGGCTGTTCGCCTAAGCCAGTTGCATTTTTCGCCGGATGGGGCTAAAATTTCATTTACTTTTCCGCCTGGGAAAGATATCCGATGCTGTCCATTAACGCGACCGTCTTCGTTACGTTCGCCCTGGTCTGGATCCTCGTTCTCGTCCTATCGCGCGTTTTCTTCAAGCCCGTCCGGCACATCCTCGACGAGCGGGCCTCGCGGATCGAAAAGGCCAAGGCGGAGACCGAGAAAACCCTGGCGGCCTATGAACAGGACCTCCGGCGGATCGAGGACGGCCTGAAGGAGGCCCGGGCCGCGGCGGCCGGGATCCGGGAGCAGGCCGAGCTCGAGGCGCTGAAGGAGAAGAGCCGGCTCCTCCAGGAGATCCAGGTCGAGTGCCGGGCCCAGGTGGACAAGGCCAAGGCCGAACTCGACCAGCGGGTCGAGACGCTCAAGAAAGAGCTCGACAGAACGACTGAAGAGCTCTCCGGGGACATCGAGCGAAGGATCCTGAACTGATGATGCCGTCGGCCGCCATGGACTTCGCGGGGAAAGCCGTCAATTTCGCGATCCTCTTCGGGGGCCTGGCGTTCGTCCTCCGCAAGCCGCTCGCGGCCATGCTCCGAAAAAGGTCCGCCGACGTCCGCGACGCCATCCGGCTGGCCGACGAGGGGAGCGCCGAAGCCGCGAAAAAATACGAAGGGTCGGAGGCGCGGTTGGCGGGGCTCGAGGGAGACGTCTTGCGGCTGAAGAGCGAAGCCGAGGGGGAAGCCCGCCGGGAGAAAGACAGGATCGCCCGGCTGGCCGCCGAGGAGTCCGCACGGATCCGGCAATTCACCGGTCAGGAGATCGACGAGCAGGCGAGGGCCGGCGTCCGGGAGCTCAAAGCGTACGCGGCGGAGCAGGCGACGGCCTTAGCCCGGGAGAGGATCCGGAAAAGGCTGACCGCCGAGGGCCAGGCGGCCCTCATCGACAAGTCCATCGAGAGGCTTTCCAAGCTTCATGAAAAACCTGGTCCTCGTTAAAAAATACGCCCAGGGGCTCGTCCAGGCGATGACGGACGAAGCCGAGTTCGAGGCCGTCCGGGCCGACCTTCGGTCGTTCCTCGACCTGTACGCCGGCCACGGGGAGCTCCGAAACGCCCTCCTGAGCCCGTTCATCAACGCCCGGGCAAAAGCCCGGATCCTGGACGACGTCCTGGCCAGGACCCGGGCCGGCGGGAAAACGGCAAGGTTCCTGTCCCTCCTCTTCGAGCACAAGCGGCTCGCCCTCCTCGGAGACATCGTGGCCTTTCTGCCGGAGATGTGGAACGACAAGCTCGGGATCATGACCTTCGAGGTCGCCTCGGTCATCCCGCTGACGGCCGTCCAGGAGAGCCGACTCCGGGAGACGCTCGAGGCCGCGGAGGGAGGGCCTGTGAGCCTGGTCTTCAATATCGACCCCGCAGTCGTCGGGGGCCTGTCCCTGAGGAGGGGGCACATCGTCTATGACGTGTCCATCCAGGGGAATCTCGACCAGCTGAGAGAACTAATCGAGCAAGGCTAGAGGTCGCCATGAATATCAAAGCCGATGAGATCACGAAGATCATCCAGCAGCAGATCGAAGGCTATGAACCGTGCGTCGATATCCGGGAGGTCGGGACCGTCACTTCCGTCGGCGACGGGATCGCCCGCATCTACGGCCTCGACCGGGTCATGTACAATGAGCTCCTCGAGTTCCCGCGCGGCGTCTTCGGGCTGGCCCTGAATCTCGAAGAGGAGAATGTCGGCGCCGTCCTCCTAGGCGAGAGCCATCTCGTCCGGGAGGGGGACCAGGTCAAGCGGACCCGCCGGATCATGCAGGTCCCGGCCGGCCCGGCCATGGTCGGCCGCGTCGTCAATCCCCTCGGCCAGCCGCTCGACGGCAAGGGACCGATCAAGACCGAGACCCACATGTTCGTTGAACGCCTGGCCCCGGGTGTCGTCGAGCGCCTGCCCGTCCGGGAACCCCTCCAGACCGGGATCAAGGCCATCGACGCCATCGTCCCCATCGGCCGCGGCCAGCGCGAGCTCATCATCGGCGACCGCCAGACCGGGAAAACGATCATCGTCCTCGATACCATCCTCAACCAGAAGTCGTCCGGCGTCGTCTGCATCTACGTGGCCATCGGCCAGAAGAACTCGACCATCGCTCAGATCATCAAGACGCTCGAGGATTTCGGGGCCATGGAATATTCCATCGTCGTGGCCTCGTCGGCCAGCGACCCCGCGCCCCTCCAGTACCTGGCGCCCTACTCCGGCTGCGCCATCGGCGAATTCTTCAGGGACAGCGGCCGCCACGCCCTGGTCATCTACGACGACCTCTCCAAGCACGCCGCCGCCTACCGGGAGATCTCGCTTCTTCTCCGCCGCCCGCCGGGCCGCGAGGCCTTTCCCGGAGACGTTTTCTATCTCCACTCGCGGCTGCTCGAACGGGCGGCCAAGCTCAACGACGAGCTCGGCGGTGGCTCCCTGACGGCCCTGCCCATCATCGAGACCCAGGCCGGGGACGTCTCGGGCTACATCCCGACCAACGTCATCTCGATCACGGACGGCCAGATCTACCTCCAGCCCGAGCTCTTCAATGCCGGCGTCCGGCCGGCCATCAACATCGGCATCTCGGTCTCCCGCGTCGGCGGCAACGCCCAGATCAAGGCCATGAAACAGGTCGCCGGCAAGCTCCGTCTGGACCTGGCCCAGTACCGCGACCTCGTGACCTTCGCCCAGTTCGGGACCGAGCTCGACCGGACAAGCCAGGCCCAGCTCGACCGCGGCGAACGGCTGACCGAGATCCTGAAGCAAGGGCAATACGGGCCGCTCCCGGTCGAGAAGCAGGTCCTCATCATCTACGCCGGGAACCGCGGCTTCCTGGACGAATTCCCGGTGGACCGGCTCAAGGACTACGAGACGAAGCTCTACGATCATTTCGCCAATAACCACCCGGACATTATGACCAAGATCCGGGAGAAGAAGCAGATCGATACGCCCCTGGAAACAGCGATCAGCGCCGCGGTCACGGAGTTCAACGCCCTGTTCAAGGGGGAGCTGAACTAGCATGCCGACCCTGATCGACCTCCGCCGGCGCATCCGGAGCGTCCAGAACAGCCAGAAGATCACCCAGGCCATGAAGACCGTCTCGACGGCCAAGTTCCGCAAGGCCCAGCGGACGGTCTTCGCCTCGCGGCCGTTCTGGCACCTGTTCCCCGAGCTCATGGACCGGCTGGCCTACTGGGCGTGCGACTGCCGGCATCCGCTCCTCGATCGGCGGGACGAGAAGAAGACGGAAGTCCTGGTCGTCACGTCGGACAAGGGACTGGCCGGGGCCTTCAACTCCAACCTCCTCGCCAAGGCCGCCTCGTTCATCGAGGAGAAGGGGAAGACCGCGGACGTCCGGCTGGTCCTCATCGGGAAGAAGGCCGTCAACTTTTTCAGGAAACGCTCCTGGCCCGTGGACCGGTCGTTCGGCGACCGGACCGACAAGCTGACCCGGGAGGAGATCCGGGACCTGGCCGAATTCCTGATGAGGCAGTACGCCTTCCAGAGGACCGACGCCGTTGACATCATCTACAACGAATTCAAGTCGATCGTCGCTCCTCGGATCATGAGCGTGAAGCTCTTGCCGCTTGTCCCGAACCCCGGCCCCGAGCCGTCGGCGACCTGGGTCCCGGACTGGGAGCCCAATGGGGACCGGCTCGTTCCGTTCATCCTGCCGCTCTATGTGGAGAGCCAGATCCACCACGCCCTTCACGAATCCCAGGCCGCGGAGCAGGCCGCCCGAATGATGGCCATGGACAACGCCACGAAGAACGCCGAGGAGCTCGTCGAGGACCTCGTCCTCGTTCTCAACAAGATCCGGCAGGCCGGCATCACCAAGGAGCTCCTGGAGATCATGACCGCCGTCGAGGCGCTCAGGGAGAACGCGTAGGGAGAGAACCGATGGAAAAGAAAGCAGCCAGAACCGGGACCGTGGTCCAGGTCATAGGACCCGTTGTCGACGTCAAGTTTCCGGGCGGAGATCTGCCCGAGATCTACACCGCCATCCGGATCACGAGCGAGGGCTTCGACGTGACGACGCCCGTCGATATCGTGGTCGAAGTCGAACAGCACATCGGTGAGGACCGTGTCCGCTGCGTGTCCATGCATCCGACCGACGGGCTCTCGCGGGGGATGACGGCGATCGACCTGGGCGGGCCCATCGAGGTCCCCGTCGGCGAGGGCACCCTGGGCCGGATCATGAACGTCATCGGCGAACCGGTGGACCACATGGGCCCGATCGTGACGAAGGAGAAGTATCCGATCCACAGGGACCCGCCGCCCCTCGACCAGCAGAGCACCAAACTCGAGATGTTCGAGACGGGGATCAAGGTCATCGACCTCATCCAGCCGTTCCTCAAGGGCGGCAAGATCGGGCTCTTCGGCGGCGCCGGGGTCGGGAAGACCGTCATCATCCAGGAGCTCATCCACAACGTGGCCATGAAGCACGGCGGCTACTCGGTCTTCGCGGGCGTCGGCGAGCGGACGCGCGAAGGCAACGATCTTTGGCTCGAGATGAAGAGCTCGGGGGTCATCAAAAAGACAGCCCTGATCTACGGCCAGATGACCGAGCCGCCCGGGGCGAGACTGCGCGTCGGCCTGTCGGCCCTCTCGGTCGCCGAGTTTTTCCGCGACGAGCTCGGCCAGGACATCCTTCTCTTCATCGACAACATTTTCCGTTTCGTCCAGGCGGGGTCCGAGGTCTCGGCCCTGCTCGGCCGGATGCCCTCGGCCGTCGGCTACCAGCCCAACCTCGCCTCCGAGCTCGGCGAGCTCGAGGAGCGCATCACCTCGACCAAGAAGGGGTCGATCACGTCGGTCCAGGCGGTCTACGTGCCGGCCGACGATTTCACCGACCCGGCGCCGGCCACCACGTTTTCCCACCTCGACGCGACGACGAACCTTGCGCGGGCCCTGACGGACATGGGCATCTACCCGGCCGTCGACCCCCTGGCCTCCTTTTCCCGGATCCTGGACCCGCGGGTCGTGGGCGAGGAGCACTACCGGGTGGCCCGTCGGGTCAAGGAGATCCTCCAGCGCTACAAGGACCTCCAGGACATCATCGCCATCCTCGGGATCGAAGAGCTCTCGGACGAGGACAAGGTCGTCGTGGCCCGGGCCCGGAAAATCCAGCGGTTCATGTCGCAGCCGTTCCACGTCGCCGAGGAGTTCACGGGCCGGCCGGGGCGGTACGTCACGGTCCCAGAGACGGTCCAGGGGTTTAAGGAGATCGCGGAAGGCCTCCATGACGACAAGCCCGAGCAGGCCTTCTACATGATGGGGACGATCGCCGACGTCGTCCAGAGGACGGAGGAGCTCCGATCGACATGAGCGACCAGGCCCCGGCGACCATCCATTTGAAGGTCATCGCGCCCGACCGTCTGCTCGTCGAGGCCGATGTCGAGTCGGTCGCGCTGCCGAGCCTTGAAGGCGAGATCGGGATCCTGCCCGGCCACCGGCCCCTGTTCGTCGGGATCGGGAGGGGCAAGGTCCGCTTCCGGAGCGGCGGCGACGAGGAGACGGTCCCTGTCCGGGGCGGCTACGCCCAGGTCCAGCCGGAAAAGGTCGTGGTCATGACGGATGTCGACGAGGATGACAAAGACGGCGGAGCCGCGGCCGCGTAGCGGCGAGACGCTGGACACCTTCTACCGGGGCCGGGTCCGGGTCTTCCAGAAAAAGCGGGGCTACCGGTTCTCGGTCGACGCACCGCTTCTCGCGGATTTCGTCAGGACGCGGAAGGCCGACGACATCCTGGACATCGGGACCGGCAGCGGGATCATCTCCCTTCTCCTGAGTCTGAAGCCCTTCCGGCGCATTACCGCCCTCGAGATCCAGAAAGGCCTCGCGGACATCGCGAGGCGGAACGTCGCCCTGAACGGGCTCGGAAGGAGGATCGAAGTCATCCAGACGGATTTCCGGGACTACGATCCCGGCCTGAGGTTCGACCTGATCATCTCGAATCCCCCTTATATCCGGAGAGCCACGGGCTTCCTCAGCCGGGTGACCGAAAAGTCCGTCGCCAAGCACGAGATCTACGGCGAACTTGAAGACCTCATGCGGAAAACGGCGGAGTGGTTGAAGAAAGGCGGCCGGGCCTGCTTCATCTATCCGGAGAGGCGGCGGCAGGATTTCGTTGCGGCGGCAGGAGCGAACGGGCTTCACGTCCGGCGGATCCGGTTCGTTCATCCGCGCGCCGGCGAGCCCGCCAACCTCTTCCTGGTTGAGCTTGGATTCGAGGCGGGCAAGCGGGAGGCTGAGGTCATGCCTATGCTCATCCTCTTCGCACCGGATGGGACGTACACCGCCGAAGCCGAGGCGATCTTCTCCGGCCGCCCAGTTTGATGTGGCCTATCTCTTAGCGAAGGCCGCCTCGATCTCTTTCAGGCCGACGCCGAGCACGGCCCGGGCGATCTCGTCGAGCGCCTTCTCCGGCCCTTGGATGTGGATCGTCGTGTGGATGTGGGCCAACGTTTCCCCCGGCCTGAGGTCGGCGGCCGGCGATGACGACTCCAGCTCATAAAACGGCCCCAGCGGTTTGGCCCCGGGCGACGCCGGCCCGTCGTTATAGCTGTTGAGGACGTCCCCGGCGAAGGGGTCCTCCTGGATCTTCCACATCGAGTTGACGTAGTCCGTCACGCCCTCGGGGATCGTGACGTGGACGATCGTCAGGACCCTGTTCGCGGCGTCGAAGCTCCCAACGAACGGCTTGACGCGCCTGGGCGAGATCCCGATCTTGCTCCGGTATTTCCCGTCGCCGCTGAAAAAGAGGACGCCGTCCTTGTCCCTGACGATCAGCCGGTCCGCCGGGACCTTGCCGAAGTAGGCGTCGTTGACGATCGGGCCGAGGTCCGCCTCCGGACCGGTCTTGAACGGGATGACGATGGTCGTCGCCGGCGAGGGATTGAACATGCCCAGGATCCAGACCGAAAGGAGCCCCGTCTCCTTGGCCCAGGCTTTCTTCCCGGTGTTGGTGATCCTGTTGTCGGACGAATAGGCCACCATCTTGACCCCGGCCGGGACCGGAACTCCGAGCGCCTTGACCTCGTCCGTCTTGAGGATCCGGACCTCGCGGTTGAGCTCGAGGTCGAATTCCGCGGCCGAGTAATTCACGAGATGCATGGCCTTCCGGAAATGGATGCTGTCGGCTTTCCGGCTGACGACGCCGTAGGCCCCTTCGTTGATCGAGGGCGGAGTAAACCAGTGGTCGAGGTCGAAGGGGTCGCCCTTCTTGAAAAAGATCGAGAACTGGCCGCCCTCGGGTCCGAGCCAGAAGCGGTCCTCGCCGCCGAAGGCGTTCATATGGAGATTGTTCGCGCCCGAGGCGATGAGCTCCCGGTTGATCCAGCCGAAACTCAGACCGTCGGGGCCGGCGGCCGTGCTCGTCATGACCCGGCCCTGGAGGTCGGGGTTGACGGCCACCTGGGCCAGGTTATCTCTGGCGTTCAGGATGATGGCCTTTGTATGGGCCTTGAGGAACGTTGCGTCGTCCTTGAAGAGGATGCCCTGCGGGGCCTTCGCGGATTTCCCGCAGCCCGCCGTGAGGGCGATGACAAGCAGCGCCATCCAGATGCCGTATTTCATAGGGCCTCCTTTTTTTCCTGACTCGCGCTTTATTTCCCGTGGTTCTCGACGAGCCGGGCCGCGAACCATTTCCAGATCGCTTTGTTGAACTCGAGGCTCGGCGGCGTCCCCTCGAGGATCGCCCGATAGCTCGTCAACGGGTCTCCGGGCTTCTGCCTGTGGCGGGGTTCGGCGTCGAAGAGCAGGGGATGTTCCGGGTGGAACTGGACGCCGAGGACGCAGGGGTACTTCTTGTGTGCGACCGCCTCGATGATTTTCCCGTCCCGCGACGCGGCGATGGGGACGAGGTCTTTCCCGAGCTTCTCGACCGCCTGGTGGTGGGAGCTCAGGATCCGCGGGTGGTCCGTCGTTTTGAAGCCCATGGCCGTCGTGAAGAGGCTTTTCCCGGCGAGCTCGAGAGAGTGGAAATTATAACCCATGAGCTTGTCCAGGGGGAAAAGCAGCCTGTAAGGGTTGTTGTGCCACTGCTCGGGGCCCAGAGCGATCGCGTCCTCGACCGTGGTCTTGCCATAGACCTCGGCCCAGATGTCCTGGATGAGCGTCCCGCCCGTGCCCACGTTCATGGTCTGGAACCCCAGGCAGATGCCGAGGACCGGGAACCGGGGCCGCGAATCCAGGAGCGCTTTGAATGTGTCGTCCTGCGACCCGCCCAGGAGATGGAAGATTGCCGAAACCTCCAGATAGTGCCGGTAGGGGTCCTCGATCGACGTCAGCAGGTTCGTCTTCTTCTCGTAGACGGACGCCGGGATATCGGGCCCGCCGAAGAAGATGACCCCGTCGGCCTTTTTGACGATCTCGGCGAATTCTGCCGCGCAGGCGTTCTTCTTGAAGAGGACGGGCTCGCTGATTTCCGCGGAGACCTCGTGGAACTTGAACCAGTCGAGGCCGTTGTCGGCGACGTATTTCCGCGACTCCTCGAAGTTCCCGGCCTGCTTGATGTGATAGATGCCGATGACGGTGAGGTCGGGGATGTTGAATGTCCCGTTTTTCCGGAGAGTGGCCAGGGCCCGGATGTTGAAGACCTCGGGATTGAAGATGACGAGATGAACTCTTCCGTCCTTTACGGAGAGCTGGTCGAGGGCCCGGTCCGGTGTCTGCGCCAGGGCCGGAAGGCACAGGCCCGTGGCCAGGCAAAGGATCCCGGCGGTGATGTTCAGGACAGCGCGTCTTCTCATTTTGTTCTCCCGTGTCGATGCTCGGACTCGCGGCCATTATAATGAGTTCCCCGCGGCTTTCGCAACAAGACATCCGAGCCTGGAATGGCCGGAAGGCCTGCTCTTTTGCGGACGGAGAGGAAGCGCCATCGGGAGGCCTGGCTCATGTCCCGTAATTCCGCGCCCTTGCCCGCGGGCGATTTCTGCTCCGGCCGAGCGCAAACGGCGGGCGAATGATATAATAGAAAATGAAGGAAGCGGTTATGGACTCCGATCTGCCTGATCCGAACGATCCCCGGCGCCGGTGGGAACCCGCGCACGTCGAGTGTTATTCGGGCTACCGGGACGAGGAAACGCCCCGGGCTGTCTTTCTCGGCGGCATCCGGTTCCCGGTGGCAGAAGTCCTCTCCAGGCAGCGCCGCCGAGACAGCCGGACGGGTCTGACCACCGAGGCCTTCCAATGCCGGCTCGAGGCCGGCTGGCCGGTTTCGCTCGAGCGGTCGGAAGACGGCTCGTGGCGGGTCCGCCGGAGCGCCTCCTTCTTCTGCGGCGGCAATAAATAGGCGGAAGACTCCCCGCGCCGCCGCTCATGACCCCTCGAACGTTCATGGACGGGACAGACTCGGGCGCCGTATAATAGCCGGGTGAGCCTCGATTTCCTTTTGCGCACGGACGAGTTCAAGGACCTCGTCCGGGCCGTGGCCGGCGGCGAGCGGCCGCTCTCGGTCCAAGGCGTCATCGACCCGGTCAAGCCCTACGTCATCTCCTGCCTGGCCATGGAAGCCCGAAGGCCGGTCGTTATCATCCGCGCCTCGTCGGCGCCCCTGACCCCGCTCGAGGAAGAGTGCCGGTTTTTCCTCTCCCGGCTCTCTTCCTCACTCCGGCTGACGACTCTCCCAGCCCTAGCCGACAATCCGTATTTTGAAGTCCCTCCCGCCCTCGACGCCGTTTCCTCGCGGATGAAGTTTTTCCACGGACTTCTCCACACGTCTCCCTCGATCATCTTCACCAGCCTGCCCGGACTCTTGAAGCCGTTCCCCGGCCCGTCCGACTTGAAGCGGCTGTTCCTGGACCTGGAGCTCGGCGCCGCCGCCGACCGTGACGAAATTCTCGAAACCCTCTCCCGCTACGGATACGCCCGCGAAGACCTGATCGCCTCCCCGGGCGAATACGCTTGGCGCGGCGGGATCGTCGATGTCTTTTCGCCCTGGGAGGCCAATCCTTTCCGGATCGAGCTCGCCGGCTCCGAGATCGCATCCCTCCGCGAGTTCGATATCTCCAGCCAGAGATCCCTGAAAAAGATCGAGCGGCTGACCGTTCCCGGGCTCCGGGAATTCCCGGCCGGCCCCGATTTTCTGGAAAGCTGGAAAGCGGCGGCCCGCAAGCGCGTCAGGGGGGCCGGCCGCGATCTGGACGCCAAGATCGCGGCCCTGGAGCGCGGCGAGTTCGCCCCCAGCTTCTCGTCCCTCGCCCTCCTCGAAAAGGCCCGCTTCGTCCCGTTCACCGATTATCTCCACGACGCCGTTTACGTCGTGGACCGTCCGGAAGAGGTGGAGCAGAGCTTCGAGGAAAGCCTCAAAGAGCTCCAGGACCAGTACGCGGACCTGCTGGCCGGCGGGACCTTCGCCCTGCCCCCCGACGAGATCTTCCCGCCCCGGCTCTGGGACCGGGTCCGGAAGGAGGCCGTCCGGTTCGAGGAATTCGCCCCGCCCGCCGGCAAAAGGTCCTTTTCCTTCTCCTTCCAGTCCGTGCCCCGGTTCGACAACAAGATCCCCTTTTTCCTCCAGTACCTGAAAAAACTCCAGGACGAGGGAGACCTCTGTTATATCTATCTTTCGAACCCGGGGACCCGGCATCGCCTGGCGACGCTGCTGCGGGAGAACGAGGTCCCCGTCCTCGAAGCCGAATCGGCCACGGCCGTCCCTCCGCGGTTCGAGATCGCCCTCCTCCTCGGCGGCCTCGACCGCGGGTTCAGCTACCCGAAGGAAAAGGTCAACTTCTTCGCCGAGAAGGACGTTTTCACCGAGGAGAAGGTCATCGTCAGCCGCGCTTCGCGGAAAGCGTTCTTCTCCCAGTTCCAGGACCTCAAGGCCGGCGACCACGTCGTCCACACGGACTACGGCATCGGCATCTTCAGCGGCCTCCAAAGGGTGGAGGTCGAGGGCCGGGGCCGGGAGTTCATCGAGATCTTTTATCGGGACGGCGACAAGCTCCTCGTCCCTGTCGAGGACCTGAACCTTGTCCAGAAGTTCTCCAAGGCCGGCTCCGACCTCCCCCTGCTCGACAAGCTGGGGACGATGACCTGGGAGAAGACGAAGACCCGGGCCAAGAAAGCCGTCGAGGCCGTCGCCAAGGACCTCGTGGAGCTTTACGCCCGCCGCCGCGCCCTTAAAGGCTACTCTTTTACGCCTGGCGGGGAGTGGGAGGAGGAATTCGAGAAGATCTTCGAGTACGACGAGACCGAGGACCAACTCCGGTCGATCGAGGAGATCCTCCGGGACATGGAATCCGAGTCCCCGATGGACCGCCTCCTCTGCGGCGATGTCGGCTACGGGAAGACCGAGGTGGCGATGCGGGCCGCGTTCAAGGCGGTCATGGACGGCAAGCAGGTCGCCGTCCTCTGCCCGACGACCGTCCTGGCCAGTCAGCACCTCAAGACCTTCCGGGAGCGGATGGTCCTCTTCCCGGTCCGGGTCGAGGCCCTGACGAGGCTGCAGTCGGCGAAGGAGCAGAAGGCCGTCGTCGCCGACATCCGGAGCGGGTTCGTCGACGTCGTCATCGGCACCCACCGCCTCCTCTCCAAGGACGTCGCCTTCAAGGACCTCGGCCTGCTCATCGTGGACGAGGAGCAGAGGTTCGGCGTCGGGCACAAGGAGAAGATCAAGCAGCTCAGGGCCACGATCGACGTCCTGACCCTGACGGCGACCCCCATCCCGCGGACCCTGAACATGTCCCTTTCGGGGCTCCGGGACATCAGCCTGATCGAAACGCCGCCCCGGGACAGGCTGGCCGTCCACACGGTCGTGACGCCTTTCAACGCCAAGCTCATCGCCGCGGCCATCCGTCAGGAACTCAGCCGGGGCGGCCAGGTCTACTACATCCACAACCGGATCGAGGACATCGACAAAGTGGCCGACCTTGTCGTGAAGCTCGTCCCCCAGGCCCGGGTCGTGACCGTCCACGGCCGGATGACGAGCTCCGCCCTGGAGAAACGCATGCTGGAGTTCGTCGAGCACCGGGCGGACGTCCTGGCCTCGACGACGATCATCGAGAACGGCATCGACATCCCGCTCACGAACACCCTCATCGTGGACCGGGCCGACCTCTACGGGCTGGCCCAGCTCTATCAGCTCCGGGGTCGGGTGGGCCGGTCCTCGCGCCAGGCCTTCGCTTATTTCCTGGTGCCGCCCTACATGGAGCTGACGCCGCTCGCCAAGGAGCGTCTCAAGGCCCTCAAGGAATTCAGCGAGCTGGGGTCCGGCTTCCGCCTGGCTGCCAAGGACTTGGAGATCCGGGGCGCCGGGAACCTGCTCGGTCACCGTCAGCACGGCTCCATGGAGGCCGTCGGCTTCGACTATTACATGCACCTTCTCGACCAGGCGATCCGGGAGCTCAAGGGCGAGCGGGTTGAGGAAGCCAACGTCGAGATCAACCTCAAGGTGGACATCCGCATCCCCGAGGACTACCTCCCCCAGATCAACCTGCGGCTCAACCTCTACAAGCGCCTGGCGTCAGTCGACGACCTCCGGGAGATCGAGAAGATCCGGGAGGACGTCCGGGACCGCTTCGGTCCCGTGCCGGAGACGATCGAGAACCTCCTCCGCTACGGGACGATCAAGAACCTGGCCCGGAAGCTCCGGATCCGGACGATCGACCGGAGCGGGAACCGGGTCGTTCTCAGGTTCCTGCCCGCGACTCCCGTGGATTGGGCCAGGGTGCCGGCCCTCCTCAAGAGATACTCCGGGTCTCTCTCGCCCGAGGGCGTGATGTCGCTCGGCATCCGGGCGGAGAAGGAGCGGGAGCTCCTCGACGAAACGATCCGGGTCTTGATGGAGTTATCCGGATAGATTATAATGAATTGATATTAAAAAAGATGTGCGGAATGAAGAGCGTCCGAAGAGCGGCCCCGGCCGTCCTCGCGGTCGTCTTTCTCCTCGCGTCCGGCTGCGGCCGCGGGGGGGAGAAGGCGGGGCCCGTCGCCAAGATCAGCAATTTCGTCCAGGCGAAGCTCGGGCGCGGGCCCATCCTCAGGGTCGAGTCCCGGGAGTTCTCGAACGACGACCTCCAGGCCTACATCAAGACGACGGGCGGGAACGAGGCCAAGGGTCTCTCGGCGGCCTCCCTGAGCCGCCTTTTCGACAGGTTCGTCGATGACAGGATCCTGCTCGACGCGGCCCGGCAGCGGAACCTGACCCTGACCTGGGTCGAAAAAAAGAGCTACCTGGCCAAGCGGGCCGGCGAAACAGGTACCGGCCAGGCCGCCCCTGAGCCGGATGTCGCCGGACCGGACAGCATGTTCGACGGCCTCCTCGTCGACAAGTACACCTATCAGGTCATCAAGGACATCCACGCCGACGATGCCGAGGTCCAGACCTACTACGACCTGCACAAGAAGGATTTCCTCCTCCCGGAGCGGGTCCAGGTGAGCCAGATCCTGGTCCCGACCGAGCAGCGGGCCGTCGCGGCCCTGAGGAGGGTCGAGAACGCCCCCGAGGAGGAGTTCCGGAAAGTGGCCCGGGAAGAATCCTCGGGACCCGAGGCCTTCAAGGGCGGCGTGATGGGGGTCTACAGGCAGGGCGACCTTCCCTACGACATGGAAAAAGTGATCTTCGCCCTGAACGAGGGGAAGGTCAGCCAGGTCGTCGAATCGTCCTACGGATACCACGTTTTCCGGCTGGACAAGAAGTTCCCCCCCCAGCTCCAGTCCCTGGCCGAGGCGGCGCCGGCAATCCGGATCAAAATCCTCGAGCAGAAGATCAAGGACGCGCTGGCCATCCATCTCGAAGGGCTGAAAGAGACCCTGAGCTGGAAGACCTTTCCCGAAAACCTATTCTTCGCTTACCAGAGGTTGGACCAATGAAAAAAGCCCTCGCCTATCTGATCGTCACGGGGATCGCCGGAGCGGCGCTCCTGGCTGCCGCGCCCCAGGTCGTCGAGGAGATCGTGGCCGTCGTCAACGACGAGATCATCACCCTCTCCCAGTACAAGCAGATGTTCGAGCTCCAGGTCCAGCAGCTCAAGGCCCAGAACCTGCCGCAGGCGGAATACGACAAGCAGTACAAGCTCGTCAGGAGCGAGCTCCTCAACGTCATGATCACGGAGACCCTCATCCTCCAGCAGGCCAAGGAGAAGAATCTCAGCGTCAGCGAAGAGCTCAAGAACAACCTCGCCGCCCTCAAGAAGGAGAACAATTTCACCTCGGACGAGGACCTCCGTCGGGCCGTCGAGCAGCAGGGGATTCCCTACGAACAGTGGCTCAAGCAGTTCCGGGAATCCCTCCTCAAGCAGATGGTCATGGTCTCCGAGGTGTACCGGTCCATCGTCCTCGACGAATCGGAGGTCGTCCAGTATTACAAGCAGCATCCCCAGGAGTTCACGATCCCCACGGAATACAAGCTTCGTGCCGTCTACCTGGCCACGGAGCACCGGACGCCCGAGGCCCTCGAAGCCCTCAAGACGGAGGCGAGCGGCAAGCTCAAGGACGGAGGGGCGGGAGCCTTCCCGGACGTGGCCGCGGCGCTTTCGGACTCTCCCGTGAAGGAAGCCAAGGGCGACCTGGGAACGCTCAAGAAGGGCGAGCTCGACAAGACCCTGGAGGAAGCCGTCGATAAGCTGAAGGCCGGCGAAATCAGCCCCTGGGTGGCGGCCAAGAACGGCTGGTACCTGCTCAAGCTCGAGGAGAAGAAAGAAAGCTACCTGAGGACTTTCGACGACGCCCGGTCCGAAGTCCAGGAGAAACTCCTGGCCGGGAAGCGCCAGAAGAAGAGCGAAGATTATATCGCCTCGCTCAAGGCCCAGAGCTACATCAAGATCCTGAAGCCCAACCCTCTCGATTACTGATTATGAGATGAGGACAGCGGCTGCCAGGGCCGTCGTCCACAGCCCCTGCTCTCCCGTCGCCGTCCGGGATATGCTCCGCGTCTCGAGAGAGATCCCGTTCGAGATCCTGTAGGCCCGGCGGCCTGTCACGGGATCCTTCAGCTTTCCCCCCATCTTCGTGGCCAGCATTTCGGCGGCCAGGTATTCGGTGTGGAGCCCGGCCTCTTTTTCGGTCGGCCCGCCGCCTTCGTGCTCGGCGAGGTAACCGAAGCAGGACGGGTCCTCCGGGATGGCCATCCCGATCGAGGCCGAGACCAGCCGGCCGGCCTCGTCCGTCGCGCTCTCACTCAGGACCACAAAGAGGATCTGGCCCGGCTTGAGGAGCTTCACTCCTTCCCGCCTCGAGACGAGCCGGCAGTGCGGGGGATAAATGCTCGAAACCCGGACGAGGTTGAACGGGGCGATCCCCGCCTGCCGGAGGGCCTTCTCGAAGCTGACCAGCTTTTCCTTGTGCTGACCCCGGCCCCGGGTCAGGAACACTTTCGAGGGAACGATGACGCTCATGGCTCCGGCTCTCCGGCCTATTTCTTGACCTCTTCTTTCCTGGGCTCGACGGCCGCGTCCTCCTTGAAATCGATGAAGCGGGAGACATCGTAGACGCCGATGAGGACGGGCTGGGTGCCCTTGGACTGGGCGAAGAGCCGGACCTCGGCCTGCTTCCAGCCCGGGTTGTCCCGGATGCTCTTGAGGTCCTTCCCATCGACTCCGAAATTGCTTTTCAGGGCGATGACCTCGCTCTTCTCCCCCGACGCGACGGCTTTGCCGCGGATCGCGGCCAGGAAGCAGTCGCCGAAATTCTCGCGGTCACCCTTAAAATTGAAAACCGCGTTGAAATTGACATAATTCATCGGCTTGGGGCTGAGATTCTTGACCCGGAAGGAGAGCACCGGGACGAGGATCAGCCGGGGCGGCCACTGCTGATAAAGCTTGGAAACCCACTTGGTTTCGATGTCGGTGATCTCAATGGAGGCTTTGAGCTCCTGAGGCGTCATGCGCGTGCAGCCCGCCTGGAAGAGCAGGGGCAGGGCCCCGAGGACAAGGACGATCGCCGCGGTCTTCTTCATGGGATCTCTCCTCTCTAACCGTCTTCATGATAACGGACGGGCGGGGATTATGCAACCGCGCCGGCCCCGGGGCCGGTCACTCGAAACGAATTTCGAAGACCCATCATAAACCGAGAGGCCTGCTTTCGCAATAGACCTGCGCCGCCGCCCTTATCTCTTCACCGGCCCGAGGTATTTGTCCAGCCAGGCCAGGGTTTCCTTGATCATTTCATTGACGGGCGGGATATGGTCGGTTTCGTAAAATTTCTGATCCTTGTCCTTGGCCGGAGTTCCCAAAAGAACAAACATCGGCTTTGATGATGTCTCTGGCGGAAAAAACGAGTCGTACTTGCCGTTCAACATCAGCGTAGGCGACTTCACCCGGGTCACATAATTGATTTGATTCACCTCCGGGCGTCCCTGTCCCCCTACGCCGAAGCCTCCGGCCAATAGAACGTTGGCCTTGAGGCGCTCCTCCACGGCCAGGATGATGGGCGCGAGGTTCGACCCGTAGCTCATCCCGTAAAAAGCGAGCTTCCGGCTATCGATATCCGGACGGGTTTCGAGATAGTCGATGGACCTTCTGAGGTCCTTGACCTGCTGAATGAAGACTTCTCTCCACTGCACGGACGTCCAGTTGCCCTCGATGATGGGAATCAAGGCGTCATTCCCGCGCTCGAAGAATCCCTTATAGACGGGATAGAGGACTGCCCGGCCGTTTTTGACGAGAAAAGAAAAGAACATGGGAACTTCATAATAATTCTCGATGTCCTGGCTCGACCGCTGAAACACGGGAGCGTCGCCGCCCATATAGATGACGGCCTGATAAGGCGGCGCGGCGTTCCTGGGAAGGAAGAGATAGGCCATGACCCGTTCGCCGCCATAGGCGGCTTCGAAGCTGATCTTCTCCAGCGTCCATTCGGGGCTTTCCTTCCTCGATTCCACGCGGGCCTTCAAATCGGTTTTGTCGTAGGAAAACTGCTCCCTGTAAACCTGGAAAACGGAATCAGGGACCGGCTTCTGCTTGGCGAAACTTTCTGTTTCGCCGGTTATAGGAAGGCCCAAGGACCTGATCATTTGAAAGGCGGTCCCTGGAATTTTTTCCGGCTCAGGATAAAGAGCGCAGCGGAGTCCGTTCTTGGCGGAACGGTCCATGGCCGGCGCTTGACTCATATTATCGAACATGTAGGTGTTTTCCCCCCAGGCGCCACCCCTGATCACGCGTCCTTTCGACGTTTCATTCCAGCACCATTCTCTCACGTTCCCGGCCATGTCAAAGGCCCCGTAAGCCGTTACCCCCGGAAGGCTCCCCACCGAAACCGGGCCCTTCCCCAGGAAATTGCTGAAGGGGGCGAATATGGCAAAACCTCCGAGCTGGGGGAGTTGGATCATCGGAGTGTATTCGCCTCTCGCGATGCCCCAATGGATTCCCGTCGGCAGGCTCTTCCCGGCGAATTCCGCATAGGCGGCCGCCTCGTACCAGCTGATGCCCGACACCGGATAATCGCCTTGGCCCTCGGGAAAATCCCCGGCCTGCCAACCGGACGGACCAGGCAGACCCGTTTGATCGACGAATCCCTTGAGCGCTTCTTCCCAGGTCAACTCTTTTCCGTCCTTGATGAATTTCCGCGTCCAGTATTTTTTGTTCCGGTATCCGCCGCCGTTGACGAATTCCTTATATTGCTTGTTGGTGACCTCATATTTATCGATATAGAAATCCGCCAGCTTCCCGACGGGCATTTCCGCTCCCGTCACCCGCACCATGCCCGGCGGGATGCTTTCCTTTTTGTCTAGGATTCTCAGGAGATCATTGGGAACGACAATGTCGGCTTTCGTAATATCGCCATTCCAAGTGGAAGCCGCGGCCAGGACGGTTTCATAACCCTCCTTTTCCATTTTCCATCTGAAGATCCCGATAGGCAGCCGGATCTTTTCGACGGGTGATACGCCCAGGTAGGTCCAATCGCTCGCCGGGGACACGTATTCCTTCAGATAGACCTTGGCGCCGGGCGGATCGGTTTTGATGTCGATTTTCAACGAGCATTTTGAAAAGATCTCGGCGAGCTTGGGATCCTTCGGCACGACAGCCTCGACCTTTTCCGCGAGGCGATAGACGGGGATGAGGTCGCGCCAGACGTTGTTCTCCCCGATCATCCGTTCGATCTGGGGAAGGGCCACGTTCCGGGCCCAGCGGACTTGGGCCTGGTGCTTGAAAAACCGCGTCCCGAGAAACGCCAGGGCGCAAAGAACAGCGATCGTCGGAACGGCGACCCGGGGCTTTCGGAGACGGCGGCCGAGCGTTTTCAGGTTCAGGACGCCGGACTCGGCCAGCTGCAACGACGTCTGGTAGGCCCGCAGGTCTTTGAGCATTTCCTCGGCGGAGCCGTACCGTGATTCGCGCTTCTTCTTGAGTGCCCGACCGATGACCTGCTGCAACTCATCCGGCACCGGGGGCTTCCGCAACTTGAGCGACTTCGGCGCCTCGTGGAGGATGGAATAGATCACGGAAACGTCGCGGTCTCCCTTGAACGGAAGCTCGCCGGTCAGCATCTCATAGAGCACGACGCCGAGAGACCAGAGGTCGGTGCGTGGGTCGACGTCTTCCCCCTGCGCCTGTTCGGGCGACATATAGGCCACCGTGCCCAGCGTCGTCTGGCTCTTGGTCAACGAGCTCCCGCCCCGAAGCTTGGCCAACCCGAAGTCCATGACCTTGGCCTGGCCCTTGTCCGTGACCATGATGTTGGCGCTCTTGATATCGCGGTGAATGATCCCTCTGCGGTGGGCTTCGCCCAACCCGGCGGCCACCTGGATGACGATATCAAGGGCTTCCTCCGTCTTCAGGGGTCCTCGCCGGATCCTGTCCCGCAACGTCTCACCGTCCACGAACTCCATGGCGATATAGGGGCGTTCCTCGCTCTCCCCGACCTCGTGGATAATACAGATGTTCGGATGGCTCAGCGCCGCGGCCGCCTGGGCCTCGACGAGAAAGCGCTCCTTGAGCTCGGGGGAGTCCATCAAGTGCGGCGGCAGAAACTTCAGGGCCACGCATCGTTTGAGCTTGAGATCCTCGGCCTTGTAGACAACACCCATGCCGCCGTGCCCCACCTCGTCGATGATCTTGTATTTGCCGGCGATGAGGCTGCCCGGCTTCATGACTCGGACGGGCGTCTCCAGGGTTTTCGTCAGGGACACACCCCCCGGGCCCGACTGGGCCAAGGGAGTGGCGCAATTGCTGCAGAAATATGAGTCATCCCGGTTCTCGGCATGGCAATTCGGGCACTGCATTGCACCCTCTCCTGTCCCGATGCCTGGATATTATCATCGCGGGAGCGGCCGGTCAACCGCTAAGCACGACCGCGCGCTTGTGCACAAATCGTGTCCAAGAATCATCAGCAATATCAAAACATATCTAACAATATCGAAATCTATCGAAATCTTGGAACCTTGGAAACCACGCATATTCTCGTGGATTTCCATTATTTTCTAAACCTTAGCTTTTTCCGCCGCTTCCTGCACACGGTCAAGGGACGAGCCTTCGGCTCGCCACTCGCCCGTGCCTTATATCCACGGGCGAGTACTGCGGAAGTGGACCCCCGGTCTTACCAAGACCGGGGCCCCGGCCGCTGTAGAAGTCAGAGGTTCAAGTCCTCTATCGCCCACCACTCCTCTGGCAAAGACGCGGTCCTTATATGTCCCCCTTAATGGCGTAAGGGGGATAAGGGGGATTAGGAAATCAGAACAAAGTCTTGGAACGCGTCTTTGTATGCCTGGAAACGCCTACCGAGTCGAGTTCCCCTTGATTGAACAAGGGGGTGGGGGGATTAATATTTACAGGCAAGGTCTTGGAAGGCGTTTCGGTATACCCCCGCGCTTTTCGAGTTACCTTTATTTCCCGCCCGCCGGCGGAAGTTTCATCCGGCGTATGAGGTCCTGGAGGCGCGGGTCGCCGAACATGGCGTCCCAGCCGAACCCGCGCACGCGAAGCCAGGGTAACGTCGGCTGATGGACCTTGTAGGCGGTCTCCAGGATCTGCAGAGCCGTGTCCTTGTCCCCAAGAGCCAGATAGGCCATCGCCACCAACGTAGAGATCGGATAGTTCTTGTCCAATCCAGGCGTAATGGCCAACGCCTGATCCCGTTGGCCGGCTGCGACGTAGGCCATGATCATCTGTGTTTTACCTATTGTGGGATCCAGCTCGGTGAGACGCCGGGCCGCGTCGATGGCTTCCTTGTGCATTCTCTTCTCGGAATACGCGCGCCGCAGGATGTAATAGCTCGGCCAGAAATCCGGTTCCAGCTCGAGCGCTTTCTTGGCTTCGACGATCGCCTCGTCGTACCGGCCGGCATAGTTATAAAGATCGCCGAGCCAGCCGGTGTCGAGCGCCCGAAGCGGATCGAAGTCGCGGGCCAGCTTGTGCTCGGCAATCGCCTCGTCCAGGCGATCAAAGAGAGCAAAGTACCACGCGTAGTGGTAGTGGGTCATGGCCAGACCGGGATTGAGCTTCAGAGCGCGCTTGAAAAACTCCTCCGCACGAGCCCAGTCCCACTCGTAGTAAAGGGCGATTTCCGCCAGCGCGCCCACGGCCTCGGCCATATCCGGGTCGAGCTTGAGGGCTTGTTCGGCGGCGGCTCTGGCGCGCGGGTACACGTCGGCTTCCTCGGAGCCGCCGTGGCCGAGGGTGATATATCCCTGGGCCAGGCCGGCATAAGCCAAGGGTTCCGCAGGGTCGATCTCCACGGCCTGATGGAGAAACCGCATGCCCTTCTCGAAGCTCTCCGGGTTGTTCTGCGACACATAGAACATCCCTTTGAGATAGGCGTCGTAGACCGCAGGATTGACGGTCTTGACCGAGGCCAGGCGCGTCTGCTCGGTCGGGAGCAGTTTGAGCGCCAGCGCCCTGGCCACGCCCTGAGCGACCTCGCTTTGGACCGCCCGGAAACCCGAGAGGTCTTGCTCGTACGTGTCGGCCCAGATCTGGGTCTGGTCCCTCACCTTGATCAGCTCGGCCGTGATCCGGACCCGGGTTCCCTCCCGCTGGGCGCTTCCCGCCAGGACATAGCCCACATTGAGTTCTCGGCCGACCTGATCGATGGGAGTGTTGGTCTTCTTGTAGCGCTTGACCGATTCGCGCGCAATGACGCTGAGGGTTTCGGGGTGCAGGCGGCCGAGCTGCGCAATCATCTCCTGGGTCATTCCGTCGCTGAAGTACTCCTGTTGCGGATCCCCCGACAGGTTCTCAAACGGAAGAACGGCAAGCCTGATGGCCGGAGCCGGAGCGGCCCGGCCGAGAAGCCGGTTCCGTAATCCGCCGACATTAAGGCCGAGGATAAGGGCGAGCAAAATGACCAGGGCCGAATAACCATAAGCCGTTCTTATCCCCAAGATCCTTTTTACCCGCCGGCGCTTGGCTCTAAGCGGTTTGAGGCCTTCAGCCACGGCGGAAAGGTCTTCCCGGAATTCCTCCATCGTCTGGTAACGGTCGGCAGGCTTCTTGGCCAGGGCCTGGCCGACGATCTGCTCCAACCCGGGCGGCGTGCCGGGGCGGGCTTTTTTCAGGGCCTCCGGCTCCTCATTGAGGATCGAATAGATCACGGCCTGGTCGTGGTCCCCGAGGAAGGGCAGCTTCCCCGATACCATTTCGTAGAGGACGACGCCGAGCGACCAAATGTCGGTTCGCTGGTCTAGGTCGCCCCCCCGCGCCTGCTCCGGAGACATATACGCGACCGTGCCCAGCGTCGTCTGGCTCTTGGTCAGGGAGGTCCCGCCGCGGAGTTTGGCTAGGCCGAAGTCCATGACTTTGGCCTGGCCCTTGTCCGTGACCATGATGTTCGCGCTTTTGATGTCCCGGTGGATGATCCCCTTGCGGTGGGCCTCCGCCAGGCCGGAAGCGACCTGACCGACGATATCCAAAGCCTCTTCCGGTTTCAGCGGTCCCTTCCTGACCCTCTCGCGGAGAGTCTCTCCCTCCACGTACTCCATAGCGATGTAAGGGCGTTCCTCGCTTTCCCCGACCTCGTGGATGACGCAAATGTTCGGGTGGGACAGGGCCGCGGCCGCCTGGGCCTCGATGAGGAATCGTTCCTTGAGCTCGGGCGAATTCATCAGGTGCGGAGGCAGGAACTTCAAGGCCACACACCGTTTGAGCTTGAGATCCTCGGCCCTGTAGACGATGCCCATGCCGCCCTGACCGATCTCCTCGAGGATGCGGTACTTGCCGGCGACGAGACTGCCCGGCTTCATGATCTGGACTGGCGTTTCGAGGGTCTTCGTCAAGGATACAGCCTCCAGGCCCGCCTGGCCCAGGGGCGCGGCGCAGTTGCTACAAAATCGAGAGCTGTCGTTATTCTCGGAATGACATTTCGGGCATTGCACGGTCCCGCTCCCCTTGTCCCCTGCTGGGCGGAAGGATATCATCAGCACTGGAGAAAATCAACTTGTGGCTCGGGACTCTCCGGCCGGAATCCTCCCTAAGGGAAACAGACTTGCGAAAACTCCGCGATGATCAGGTATAGACATCTTTCCGATGCTTGACTCGATAGATATAAATCCGTTTCGAAGCGTCATCGATCCGATAGAGGATGCGATAATCTCCGGCCCGGATTCGATAACCATTATCCCCCGTCAACTTGAGGCATCCGGGCGGACGAGCATCCCTGGACAGGGCGCGTAATTTCTTGAGGATTCGTTCAAAGACCGACGCTTCGAGCCGGTCGAGGTCTTTTTGAGCCGGGGGCAGGATGAAGAGTTCATACACGGCGCTTCTTGAGGTATTCGTCGAGGGACACGGCTTGATGCTCAAGCTCGCGCAGATTTTTCAAGTCCACCAAATCTTCCTTGAGCTCCTCTCGTGAGAGCTGTTCAAGGATGGCTTTCTCGACGAAAAAACCGTACTTCAACCCCCGCTCCCTGCAAAAGAGCTTGACCTTCTCGGCAACTGCATAGTTGACTTTGACGGCTAAGGTGGTCTTTGGCTCTTTCATCTCTCTCTTATCATAATGCCGCTATTCAACTTTGTCAAGAATAAGTTTATATTATTAAACTTTAGCTAATATAGCGCGACCCTAGGGTCCTGTCGGATCCTTACAGCAAGGGGCTTGGATCTGTCCGTCATTTCAAGTCAGGCAGGTCGTACTCTCCGAGGCGGAGCGGGTAGCGGCCGTACTCGCGGACAAGATTGACGACATACTCATAATTCCGGGCCGGGACGTTGCCGGGCACCGAGTGGTCGGATTGGAAGATGAAGCCCCCGCCCTTGGCCGCGTTCAGCTTGGTGAGGACGACGCGCTTGAGCTCCTCCTCCGACCCCAGGGCCCAGGTCAGGACGTCCATGTTGCCGCAGAAAGCGATCTTATGCCCGTACTGCCGCCGTAAGGCGACGACGTCGAGCCCGGCCTTGGCCTCGAGCGGGTTAACGGCATCGACACCGATCTCGACGAAATCGCCCAAGATGCGCCGGACATCGCCGCAGCCGTGATAGATCACGGGCAGGCCGTGGGCATGGCACTCGTCAACGATGTCCTTGACGACGGGCTTGAAATACCTCCGCCAGTAAGCGGGCGAGAATAAAAGGTCGTTGCGGTAGGCCACGTCGCCCCAGATGACCATGCCGTCGAGAAGGCCGCCCGAGGCCCGGATCTGGGCTTGAGTCAAGCTCAGCGCGAACTCGCCGATCCGCTCGATGAACCGGCCGACCTGGTCGGGATAGAGCCCGATCCAGAGTAAGGCGTTTTCCAGGCCGACCGTCCGCCACAGCAGCTCCTGGGCCTCGCAGACGCTCCCGTAGACGGGGATATCGGGCTGGAGCGACCGGACCGTCTCGATCCAGGCGGGGGAGTTCCGGGTGAAGCCGTCGCCCATTCCGGCGAGCTGGTTGTCGCCCGCGCCGAAGTAGCGGCGATCGTCCCACGGGTCGTCGAACTGGAAGGCCTTCATCTTCTCGATTGTGTCCGTGTCGAACCTCAGGAAGGCCGGCATGGGGTCGGCGAAGTTCTTCCGGATGACGGCCTCGAACCCCGTCCGGACGATGACGTGCTCTTGGGTCTCCTCGAGCGTTTCGAAAGGCTTGATATGCGGATCCATGTTGGGCACGGTGACGGTCCAGTCGAGGTCGTAGTATTGATAGATGTCCGTGTCCGCGGGCAGGCCCAGCTCCCTCCGCCACCGCTCGAGAAAACTTCCCCAAAAAATATCGCTGATGGGGACGCGGTCCGCCTCCCGGTGGCCGAGCGTTTTCGTCATCCGGTCGAGCTTGGCGAGGCAGTTGGCCGAGCGTTCCATCGTGGTCTTTCCGCCCTAATCCGTGTGGAAGACTTCTTCCATCCCCGCCCACCAGTCGCCCTCGGCCCGGCCCGGGACGGGCTCCTGCATGGGCATCGTGACCTTCCACCACTCCTGTGTCTTGAGGTCGGCGGCCATCCTGGCCATGTCGGCGGCGTAGTCTGAGCCGTGATATTCAAAATAGGCGAAGAGGAGGCCTTGCCAATGAAAGATCGAATAGTTATGGATATGGCACCGGCGGATGGTCTCCAGGACCTCCGGCCAGACCTTGGCGTGATAGACCCTGTATTCCTCGAACTTCTCCGGCTTGATCCGGATGAGCTGTCCGTATCGTTTCATGTGCGCCTCCTATTCAGGGCCCCAGCCCCGATGTCCGTCTTATTTCGCGGCGGCCGGCCCGTCGAGCCCGAGCTTCACGATCGTGTCGAGCTTGTCCTGCTTGTCCGCCGGCATCCGGATGACGATACCGTCCCCCGTCTGCTCGATCTTCGCCTCGCCCCCGGTCAGGACGTTGCTCGAGACGATCTTCGCCTTCAGGGCCGGCAGCCTGAGCGAATCCCTGTCCCACTTGAGGACATGGACGTAGACGATATTCCCTTTGTGCGTCATCCCGCCCCAGGCGCCGTTCCTGACCGGGCCGCCGCGCGTGCCGTAGATCGTTTCCCCGTACTTGCCGAGCCAGGCGCCGATGCCCTTGAGGACCTCCACCTGGCGGGGCTCGATCTCGCCGCCGGGCATGGGGCCGACGTTGAGCAGGAGGTTCCCGCCTCCGGTCGCGCACTGGACGAGGATCCGGACGCACTCCTCCGTGGTCTTGATCTTATCGTCGGGCTTCCACGACCACTGCGTGCCGAGCGTCATGCACGTCTCCCAGGGTTTCTCGAGGTCGAATTCGCCGACCCGCTGCTCGGGCGTCGCGTAATCGGCCTGCGGGCCGACGCGCTGGACCTTGTAATCATCCATGGTGCCCATGTCCAGCCGGTTGTTGATGATGATCCGGGGCTGAAGGGACCGGACGATCCCGTAGGTCTTTTCCTGGTCCCAGGGGGCCGGGCCGCCGTCCGTGTCGAACCACAGCCGGTCGATGCGCCCGTAGTTGCCGAGGAGCTCGCGCAGGTGGCCCTGCATTCGAGCGACATAGGCGGCGTTTCTGTCCGTCCGGCAATCCGGGTCGCGCCAGTCCATCGGGGAGTAATACCAGCCGATTTTCATATCCGCCTTATGGGCGGCGGCCGCCAGCTCCCCGCAGATATCGCGCTTGAAAGGGGAGCGGCCGATGTTGTAGTCGTCGACCTTCGACGGCCAGAGGCAAAATCCGTCGCAGTGCTTGGCCGTGAGGATCATGTACTTCATGCCGGCCGCCCGGGCGATGGCCACCCATTCCTGGGCGTTGAACTTGACCGGGTTGAACTGCTTATAGAGGTTGTCGTAGATCTCGACAGGGATCTCACCCTTGCCCTCGATGCCGCGCCGCTGCCCGCCGCGCGACCAGCTGATCTCGGTCCCCTTCAGGCTGATCGGGCCCCAGTGGATGAACATGCCGAAATGCATGTCCTGCCAATCCTTGAACGCGGCCTGGTTGGCCTTCGGCTTCGGACCGGCGCCGCTGCCCACGGCGACTTGCGCGGAGATGACCGCGTTCCCTGCGATGAGCAAGAGAAACAAAAGCAAGAAACGGTGGCTCGCGAAGGTCTGAATTTTCATCACTATTCCCTCCCCCTAGAAGATTGCGCGGCCGTGATCATTGACTGCCTGTATGTACCGGATTTTATAACAAATCCGGCTTCCATGAACAGGGGAGGATCGACACGCCGGCGCTCGCCTCCTTTTTCGCACTCGTCAATTTCTTGGCTGTCGTCGTGCGGGGCGGAGCTTTAGATTGCGCTTCGGCCCGCCGGTCATTTGGGCTCAGGCAGGTTCCATTTCCGCACGAGTTCCTTGAAGCGGGGGTCCGTCCTCAGGGGGTAGAATTCGGGGTCCACGCTGAACCAAGGGAGCCAGCCGTGGGTCGGCTGATAATTCAGCCATTGAAACGCCTTGTCATTCTCCCCGAGGGCCGTGTACATGATGGCCAGGGCCCAGGCGCCGAAGGGGCTGGGCTCCTCTTTTTCGAGTTCCGCCAGGATTTTCCGCGCCTCGTCCTTCCGGCCGGCCATCGCGTAGGTTCGCCCCAGGGCATATTTCCACTCAGGATTTATCTCGACCGCCTTCCGGTGGGCCGCGATGGCCTCTTCAGACATCCCCTTGCCGGCATACCCGAATCCCGTAATGAGTAACCCCAACGCGTAATTGTCATTCAGCTTGAGGCATTTCTTGGCTTCCGCTATCGCTTTGTCATTTTGGCCTTCCATCCAGTAGAGCCCGCCCAGCCAGGCCGTGTGGAGGGGCGTCAGAGGATCCAGCTCCTGGGCCCGCTTGTGTTCGACGATGGCTTCATCCATGCGCCGCATCAGGGCAAGATACCAGGCATAATGGTAATGGTTCATGGCCAGGCTGGGATTCAATTCCATGGCCCGCTTGAAATTTTGTCCAGCCCCTTTCCAGTCCCGTTCGTAATAGAGCTTGACATCGGCTATGTTGGCGTAGCCTTCGGCCAGGTTCGGGTCGAGCTTCAGTGCCCTTTGGGCCGCCTCCCGGGCCTGTTGCCAGGCGTCCGGCGGAGCCGCCGGGCTATGCCCGAGCGAGACGTACCCATACGCCAGTCCCACGTAGGCCATGGGATCGGCCGGGTCCTTATCGACGGCCTGCCGGAGATATTCCATGCCTTTTTTAAATTCTTCGTCCGTGGACCCGTTCAAGAGGGACATCCCCCGCAGGTACGCCTTGTACGTCTCCGGATTGACCCGGCCGGCGCTGACGAACCGGGTTTCTTCCTGCGGTGTCAGCTTGATGTTGATCTTCTGACTGATGGCCCGGGCCACGTCGCTGTACATCACCAGCACATCGGTGATGGTCTGGTCGTAGGACTTTTCCCAGAGGCTCCGCTCCTCGGGCAGGGCCTTGACCAGCCGGACCCGGAGGCCCACGCTGCTGCCGACCCGCTGCACGGTCCCTTCGACCAAGGCGTCCGCGCTGAGTTCCTTAGCGATCTCGGCAAGCGGCTTCTTCGCGCCTTTATACCCCTGCGTCGACCAGAAGGAAATCACCCGCAGGGCCCGGATCCGCCCGAGATGCCCGATGAGTTCGTCCGCGATCTCGTCGACGAAATAATCCTGGCTCGCGTCGCCTGTGAGATTTTTGAACGGCAGGACGGCGATGGAGCTGATCCGCGGCTTGAAAAGGGACAGCGCGCCGGCGACGAGCAAAACGAGGAGCAGAGCGGCGCCCCCGTAGATGAGGACGGTCTTCCATCTGATCTTAGGCTTTTTCTTGCGATGCGCCCCCTCCGCGATGGGAATACCTTTCTCGATCTTGTCCAGGTCCGTCAGGAGCTCCCTGGCCGTCTGATATCGCCTCTCCGGGTCCTTCTCCATGCAGGTCAGGATCAGGCGGCTCAGGTCGGCCGAGAGCTCGGGGTTCAGCTTTTTCGGATCGTGGGGCGCCTGTGTCTTGTGCTTGATGGCCACGCTCAGGGCCGTGTCTCCCTTGAAGGGGACCTTGCCCGTGACCATCTCGTAGAGGATCGTGCCCAACGAATAGATGTCCGACCGCTGGTCGGCCTTCTCACCCTCGGCCTGCTCGGGCGAGATGTAATCCGGAGTTCCGATCATCATCCCCGTCTGCGTGACCCCGGGGGCCTCGATCGAGCGGGCGATGCCGAAATCCATGACCTTGGCGCCCCCTTTCTCGTCCATCATGATGTTCTGGGGCTTGAGGTCGCGGTGGATGACGCCCAGCGCATGGGCCTCCGCCAGCCCCTCGCACACCTGCTTGGCCACGCCGACCGCCTCTTTTTCGGCAAACTTCCCTTTTCTCCGAATGAGGCTCTTCAGGTCCTCGCCCTTGACGTATTCCATCGTGATGTAGAGGATTTTCTCGCCCTCGTTGAGGTCGTACATTTTGCAGACGTTCCGGTGGGCGATCCGGCGGGCGAACTTCAGCTCGTTCTTGAAACGCTCGACGGTCTCCCTGTGGGCGGCGATTTCCGGCTTCAGGACCTTCAGGGCCATCTCTTCGTCGAGCTTCCTGTCCCTGACCCTGTAGACGACACCCATGCCGCCTTTCCCCAGCTCTTCGAGAATCTCGTATCTCTCCGCGAAGAGAGAGCCTATTTCCAATCTCCGGGTCTGTGTTTCGAGGGTCTTGGTTACGGACGGAAGGGCCTCGTCTGATCCGGCGAGTTGCGTTCCGCACTTCCCGCAGAAATTCGTCGAATCGAGGTTATCAAAGTGACACTTCGAGCATTTCATGGCCCATCCTCCCCTTGAAGCCGGACTGCAATCAGATTAACAACAAACTAAAGGGGAGTCAATCCAGGCGGGGATGCGGAACAGAAGAGATTACTTGCGGACAAGCATGGAGACCGGAACGGCCTCCAGGTTGTATTTCTCGAACAGGCGGAAGCTCGATTTCAGGACCTGGACGGTTTCCGGGAAAGGATGGCAGATGCCGACGGCCTTCCCCTTTTTCTGGGCCGCCTTGAAAAGCTCGATGAGCCGGCCTCGGATGCGGCTCCTGTCCGCGTCCGCGTCCAGGAAGACGTCCCTCTTGAGCGCGGGAATGCCCATCCCGAGCGCTTCGTCGTAGGCCACGGTCTGGGCCGTCGTCCGGCTGTCCACAAAGAGCAGGCCCTTGTCCTTCATCGGCGCGAGGAGCGTCCTCATCAGCTGCGCGTCCGCCGTGAACTTCGAGCCCATGTGGTTGTTGACTCCGTCGACGAAAGGGACTCGGGCGAGGCTCGTCTCGAAGGCCTGGACGATCTCGTTGGGGCTCATCGCGACCATGATCATCCCCTCGGTGTCTGTTGCGGTATCGTGGTTGTTCAGGGACTCGAGGGGCAGGTGGAGAAGAACTTCGAGGCCGTTCTCGTGGGCAAGACGAGCCGTCTCCCGGGCATATTGGCTATAGGGGAGGACCGAGACCGTTATAGGCTCCTTCAAGCTGAGGATTTCATTGAGCGCCTCGAGGCTGTTGCCCATGTCGTCGACGATGAGCGCCACATAGCCCCGGATTCGCTTCTTCGCCGGCGGTTCCTTGAGGGTGGGCGCCGGTTCGGCCTTGGGCTTGGTCGCCGCGGGCGCTCCCTTAGGCTTCAAGACCGGTCCCGCCGGGAGCTTGACCTCGGGCCCGGCGGCGGGCTTCGCTTCCGGGGCCGCGAAGAGGTAGGACCGTTCGCCCTTCCGCGAATTCAGGTAATCGAGGGTCACGACCGAAACGACCGCCGTGCCCAGCATGATGACCGTGATCAGGTTGAAGGCCGGCCAGGGCTCGCTTCCTTTTTTCGGCGGCGGCTTGTTGATCATCCGTCAGAGCTTGGGGAGGAGGGGAAGGGTTTTCTGGAGATACGCCTTGTCGCTCTGATCCGTAACCGGGATGGTGACGTCGGGACTCAGTCCCTGGCCCCAAAGCGAATGCCCCGACGGCAGGGAAAAGACTTCTCGGACGAGGATGATCGAACTTTCATCCTTCAGGGGGAAGCTCTCCGTCATGGCGACGACACCGGGCGTGGGCAGGCCGAGGACCTTGGCTTTCCGAACTTCCTGGAGGACTCCGGCGACGAACTCGGCGGGGCCGATCGTGGCCGGGCCGGCCCAGACCGCGACGGGGACCGCGCCCAGCGCGGCCTCGGCGGGGCAGGCGACGGGCTCCTTGGCCCCGCCCCGCTTCTCGAAAGAACCCACGGCGGCCGCCTTGAGGAAGAGATTGGCGAACGCCCGCGCCTCCTCGAAGTTCCCGCCCGGGCAATTCCGGAGGTCGAGGATGAGCGGTTTCTTCTTGCCCTTGAGGGCCGGCAGGACGCTCTTCCTGATCTCGGCCGCGAGCGAGCGCGAAAAATCATGAATGCTCAGGATCGCCGGCTGTCCCGGCGCGGACGAGAAAGCCCAGGCGCGCGGGAAGAGATGGGCCCGCGGCAGGGAGAGCTCGCGGGCTTCGTTGCCCCTGAGGATCTTGACTTGGACGGGCTTTTCGTCCGTCCCGCCGAGGAGGAGGTTGACCTCGGTCAGGCTCATGCTCAGCGTGTTGTGGTGGCCGATGGCGCTTACCAGGTCCCAGAGCTTGACCTCGGCTTTGTCCCCGGGCGAGCCCGGGACGACCCCGACGACTTGTGGGAACGTGCCGTATCTCTTGAAGACGATGAGGCCAGGGCCCGTGTCCCCGCTCGTCCGGGCGGCGTATCGCGCCGTGAGATCTTTATTGAGGTAGCTCGAGAGCGGGTCGAGCGAATTGACGATGCCCCGGTAGGTGCCCTCCGCCGTCTGGACGGGGTCGCGCTCATCGAGGTAATCGTTCCGGATGAGGTCCATGAGGACATCCACGAGCTGGAAACCCTTGGGCCAGGAGCCGCGCTGGGACTTCCCGGGGAGGATCCTCGTCTGGACGAGGAAGAACAGAAGGGCGACCACGAAGACCGTCAGCAGGACCAGGCGGTATCTCGGGATCTTCATTTTAAAATGGACATTCATTTTATCACCTTCGTTTCAGCCATTGCAAGGGATCGAGGGCCTTGGTCTTGTACCGGACCTCGAAGTAGAGGCACTCCCCGTTGAGGGACCCGGAGTCCCCGACCAGGGCGACGGGCTGGTCCGCCCGGACCATGTCCCCGACGTTCACCAGGAACTGCGAGCAGTGGCCGTAGAGGGTGTAGTAGGTCATGCCGTGGTCCAGGATGAGGAGGTTCCCGTAGCCCTGGAAGTAGTCGGCGAAGGCGACCTTGCCCGCGTGAACGGCCAGGATGAGGGACCTGTCCTTGGCCGGGGCGATCTCGACGCCGTTGTTCATGACGATCGTGTTGAAGCGAGGGTGTCTCTGCAGGCCGAAGGACGTGATCACCCTGCCTTCCAGGGGCCAGGGAAGCTTCCCGCGCCGCTCATAGAGGGGGACGAAGGCGGAAGGCAGGGCCCATTGTTCATCGGCGATCTTCTTCATCATGACCTGGAGCTGCTCGGCGCTGTCGCGGAGTTCCCGGAGGGCCTGCTCGTGGGTCTGCCGGTTCCTCCGGATCTCCTGGACGAGATCGAAGGACTTCCGCTGCTCCGCCTCGAGCTCCTGCTTCTTGAGGCTGGTTTCACGGAGGATCTCGGCGACGTCCTTCTTTTTCGCGGCCAGACGGCCCTCGGCCTCGCCGAGTTCCGCAAGGGTTTTGAGGTAGGCCGCGACCGTGTCTTCCTGGTAGCGGGCGAGGAGAGTCAGGCGTTTGCTTTCCGTGGTGTAGGCCTCAAAATCCCGGGCCTGGAGCATGAAGTGGAAGAAATTCAGCCGGCCGAACTTGTAGAGCGTCACCAGCGTTTTCTCGATGGCCGCATTGTCCTTTTCGAGGTCGGCCCTGAGGTCGCGGACGTTCCCCTGGATCCCGTCGAGCTCGGCCCGGGCCTTCTCCATCTGGACGTTCCAGGCCGCGATCTCCCGCTCGACGAGGGCCTTGTTGAGGTTGATCCGGGCCAGGTTCGAAAGGATGGACGATTCCTTGAGGGCCTCGGCCTCGATCTTGCCCCGGAGTTCGCTGATCTGCCCGTTGATCTTGGCCAGGCGCTTCTCGAAGTCGGAGAGGTCCTGCTTCGGGGCGGAGGATTGGGCGAGAAGGAGTCCGAGGCCGGCCAGAAGGGCTAGGGCGAGGGCACGGGCAAGGACGGATGAGCGAGTGAGGGGGCCTGCGAGCGGACGATAAACTCTCATCATCTTATTTATAGCATAAATGGGAGACGATGATGAAAACCGCTTCCCTTTGCGTTCCGCTGGAGCCGTGCTATAATTTGATTAAGTTTTCTTTCGCCGGCTGGAGAAAACTTCGACCGACCGATGAATCATTTTCCCCTTTTCTGCTGTTCATAAAAACAGCCGGCATCTTCCTTAGCGACCGCGATAAGCGGCGCGAGACGACGAACATATCGTTTCAATGA
>Ga0315282_10002377_pt1 | contig 34788 bp, 32 predicted proteins | sample YL17G07_20_MG_FD_203693 | JGI IMG/M metagenome (GOLD analysis project Ga0315282, IMG submission 203693) | Sediment microbial communities from Yellowstone Lake, YNP, Wyoming, USA - YL17G07_20 | ecosystem: Environmental > Aquatic > Freshwater > Lake > Sediment | place: USA: Wyoming | collected...
GGAATATATTCTTCTCAGTCTTGGGGGGGAGCTAAATAAGGAAGTATTTAAATCCGCATTAAAAGATACTGATATAGTCATCCAGACGCGTTCCATGAAAAGGACAGGTGGCCCGCTTTCTTTAGACCACACCTATGAATTTTCCGGGGGCTTAAGTATAGCCATTCGTTCTTTAAGCGGCCAAGACGCCAAAAATTATTTTGTTGATGCCCGCGATTTAAACAGCCCGGAGATAATCAGCTTAAAGGATGCAATTATAAATGAGGCCATCACGCGTTTATGGAACCCCAAGTTTATACAGGGGTTGATGGATAATAGCGCCGCTGGCGCAGTAGAATTAAAGGATTATATCGGAAATCTTTTAGGCTGGCAGATAGCTAAGCCCCAGGATGTCCCCGAAGAGCTGTGGCAGGAAACATTTAAAGTTTATTTTAACGATAAATATAAGATAAATTTGGATAAATTCTTTAATGAGAGAAACCCTTACGCCTATCAGGATATTGCTGCTATAATGTTAGAGGCAGTCAGGAAGGGTTACTGGAATGCCGATGCCCAAACCAAAGATAAAATAATGCGCACTTACATTGAGTTGGCGGCGGATAATGGTCTATCCTGCAGCATTCGTACTTGCGGCAACGCTAAATTAAATCAATTTGTGAAGAACTATTTCTCACATTATAAAGATATTGATATGCGCTCTGACTTCAAGAAATATTTAGCTAATCTGCAGGCCGCTTTAGGGGCAAAGAAATTAGAAGAAAATCTAGATTACGATACAACTGAAGAAATATTCTTAGAGAAAATAAATGTAATTAAAAAGAATGCCAAGTTCCAGTAGATTAAAAAGCACGATCAAGAGCGTTTTTAAATTCAGACGATATCTTATTCCATATTGGAAAAGGGAGTTCATTATTATTTTGTTAAACGCGGTTATTCTGCCTTTGGGTTTGCTCGCCCCTTATTTTGTAAAAATCATTATCGATAGGCCTTATGCGGCTAAGGACTTAAAATCGTTTGTGGTTTTAGCCTCCGTAGGCGTATTTATTTTGATACTTATAACAGCCGTAAATGCCATTATTGAATATCAACAGCGCTACGTAAGATACAAGATAAATTTTAATTTAAGCCAGGATGCCTTTAGGCATATTCAAGGGTTCCCCTTGGGGTTTTTCCGTGAGCAATCCACAGGCGAGTATCTTTATAAAATAAGTTATGATATAGAGAAAACCGCTGAGTTCGTCTCCGGAATAATCCCGCAGGGGCTTTTTTTATTTCCCCGTTTATTTTTTATTGTAGCAATTATTTTTTATTTGAACGGCGAACTTGCCTTGTTGGTTTTATGCTTAATGGCCGCGGTATATTTAAACTTCTATTTATTCGGCCATAAAATTAAGGAATTATCCCGGGAAATAGTAGAGCAGCACCAGGGGATATTCAAGGGCCTGCAAGAGGTTTTTAGCCGTATCTCTTTAGTAAAGGTTTTCGGGAGGGAAGATTATGAAAGCGGAAGGATTAGCCAGAGGTTCTCTCAAAAATTAAAAGCCGAGCTTAAGGAAGCAAAAGTAGAAACCGTAAGCACTCTTTTTGGCAGCTTCACTACGATGCAGTTTGTTTTGATTGCCATTATCCTATACGGGGGCTATCAACTCGTTAAAGGAGTAACGACCTTTGGGAGTCTGGCCGCAATAATGCTCTATTTATCTCAAATCGGCGATTTGCAAAGAAGGAGCGAAAGCTTCTTAAAAGGCATTATCATTAATTCAGTATCATGCCAGCGCCTGGCGGAAATTATGGATACCCGGCCTAAAAGCAAAGAAGCAATAGATGCGGCCGAATACAGGCTTACAAGAGGAGAAATAGAATTTAAGGATATTTTGTTCGGTTATCAAGAAAATAGGGCCATCTTCAAGGGGATAAGTTTTATTTTTACGGCTAATAGCAAAATAGCGCTGGTCGGGCCTTCGGGGTGCGGAAAGACCACCCTCCTAAGCCTTATTTTGCGGCTTTATATCCCGCAAAGAGGCGCGATTTTTATTGATGGCTATGATATAAGCAAAATTAAGCCAGAATCGTTAAGGAAGCAAAGCGGCATAGCCCTGCAGGAGCCCTTTTTATGGAATGATACAATTCAAAATAATATCCTATACGGAAAAATTAATGCGTCTTTTGAGGAAGTAGTTTGGGCGGCTAAGACTGCCGAGGCAGACGATTTTATAAGGCGTTTACCCGAAGGTTATGAGACCGTTATTGGGGAGAATGCCTGTAAAATTTCTGAAGGCCAGAAAGAGCGCATCGCCATTGCGCGGGCGGTAATAAAAAAGCCAAAAATATTAATGCTGGATGAAGCGATGGCCTCTTTAGACTCTCAAATAGAAGATAAAATAATTGATAATATAAAGAGAGAGTTTCCGGATTCTACTCTGATAGTAGTTTCGCACCGGCTTTCTACAATTACACAGGTGGACGCAGTTTATTTTTTACAAGGGCCGGATAAAATAAGCATCGGTAGTCACAATGAACTATCGCTCAAGAACCCGCGCTATAAAGCGTTATTTTCCCGTCAGATAGAAGAGCGCCCCACCGATATCATAAAAATAAATGCCTAGCCATCTCGTATCCATAGTCATCATAAATAAAAACCCTGATAAAAATAAGAATATGGAGCTGCTTCTTGATGATATATCTTCTCAAGATATTGATATACAGACAGAATTAATACAGATATTCGGGGTCTCCCCTTCCGGGAAAGCGAGGAATGAAGGGGCAAAGAAAGCACAGGGGGATATTTTTATCTTTTTAGATAGCGATATCCGATTGGGGCAGAGGGGTACATTAAAAAACTTAGTATCCCCTTTAATCTCTGATAAGGCCATAGGCGTCTGCGGAGCGGTAAAACTTATTCCCGAGGATTCCAGCTGGTTCCAAAGGCGTTGCGCTAAAGAGATTCCCCATTTAGAGCACTCCTTTGTTAAAGGTATCTTAGAGGTGGGGACAGCCGCCGGTGCTTGCTGTGCTGTAAGGAAGGAGGCCTTTCTTAGGGCGGGAGAATTTAATGATAAATTGATTAGGGGCGTGGAGGCGGAGTTCTGTTCGCGGGTCAAAAAGAATCAATACCGGATATGTATGGCGTCTCAGGCGCAGTTTTATCATCCTGCTCCCAAAGGCCTTTTACAGCTTATCCGGATAAGCATCCGTAACGGCGTGGCAGTGGCTTTTGCCGATATGTATTATCCCAATTTGAATTTTGATATGGGGTTAGATAGGATTACCCGTCAACTTGAATTAAAAAGTAAGAAATATAGATTATGCCGTTACATTAAAGAGACCGTCAAATCTGTTATTTTCTTTAAGCCCTTTTACCTGATTTCAAAAATAGTATATGCAATAGGGTATTTTATGGAACTTATTTTTAAGCCGATAAAAAATTCATGAAAACAGTTATTCATTATAAGTGGGGGCCGTATCTACCGATAACCGAGGCCTGGATATATGGGCAGATAAATAATCTAAAAAAGTACCGGCCTATTGTTTACTGCACTGACACAGAGAATTTAGATATTTATCCTACGGACTCTATCAGGGCATTGGGATTAAGCCAAGGCAAAAGCGCCCCGAAATATTTTCTCAATAAAGCATTTAACAAAATTTTTAACTTTTGCCCATCATTTTATATTGCTCTAGGTAAAGATAAGCCAGCCTTAATTCATGCGCATTTCGGTCCTTCCGGATACCATTTCTTAGGCCTTAAAAAGATATTTAAATTACCTTTGATTACCGCATTTTATGGCTATGATTTAGGTGTGTTTACCAGGCGTTACCCAAAATGGGAAAAAAGATATAAAAGATTGTTCCGAGAGGGCGAGTTTTTTCTTGCGGAAGGGAATCATATGAAAAATTGCTTAATTGGACTGGGTTGCCCGCGAGATAAAATTATAGTGCAGCATCAGGGCGTGGACTTGGGCCGGATTCAATTTGAGCCGCGCAGGCTTAACAGAGATGAGGGGGTAAAAATTTTAGTTTTCGGGCGTTTTACAGAAAAGAAGGGAATCCCTTATGCGGTAGAGGCATTTGGGCTGGTAAAGCAGGCCCATCCTAACTTAAAATTAAGGTTAACAATCATAGGAGAGTCGGATGGCGGGGTTCAAGGAGAAGAGGAGAAAAAGGGAATCTTTAGATTAATAGGAAAATACAATCTGGGAAAAAATATAAATTTAGTTGGCTATCAGCCCCAGCCGGGATTTTTAAAGGAATTGTTGTATCACCATATATTTATTCATCCCAGTATCCATGCCTCAAACGGGGATAATGAAGGCGGCGCGCCTGTCTCTATTATCGAGGCATCCGCATCCGGTATGCCCGTTCTTTCCACAAAACATTGCGATATCCCGGAAGTAGTAATAGATGGAGAGAGCGGATATTTAGTAGCAGAAAGAGATACAGATGCCTTAAGAGATAGATTAGAATTTCTTGTATTAAATCCGAGAATATGGGAGAAGATGGGGTTGGCAGGAAGAAAGCACATTGAGCAGAATTATGATATAGAAAAGCAAATCTGCCGCTTAGAAGAGATTTACGATACTAGTTTAAATTGACAAGGTGGATAAACCTATTATAATAAAAGTAATATGTATGAATCATACTGGGGTTTAAGGGAGAAACCGTTCCAGAATACGCCTGACCCGCGCTTCCTTTATCTATCTAGCCAGCATGAAGAGTCATTAACGCGCCTCATCTATACGGTAAGAGAAAGAATGGGCGCGGCTATGCTGACAGGCGTATTTGGATGTGGGAAAACGGTCTTAGGTCAAGCGCTATTAGATGAAATTTCAACCGATAGATATAAAGTTGCCTTTATTACTAACCCTCAGGTTGAATATGTAGAGTTACTGAGGGCAATTGTCAGGAACCTTAAGGATATAGCATTACCGATTAAGAAAGATGAACTGTCCGCGGATTACTTACTAGAGACACTCAATGATATTTTGATTCATAATATGCAAGACGGCAGGGATACGGTAATAATCGTCGATGAGGCACACGTGATTCGGGATGAGAAGATATTTGAGGGCTTAAGACTTCTTTTAAATTTTCAGTTGCGCGATAGGTTTCTTTTAACACTTCTTTTGTTTGGCCAGCCGGAGCTTCTGCCGATGATTGAAAGCAACAAACAGTTAGAACAACGCATTGCTATGAAGTGCCACCTGGGGTCGCTCAACGAAAAAGAAACCAAGGAATATGTGTTGCATCGGTTAAATGTAGCGGGTGCTCAGCGTCCGATATTTAATGATGATGCTTTTAAGTTGATTTTTGAACATTCCGGGGGTATTCCTCGACGGATAAATAAAATTTGTGATTTAAGCCTATTATCCGGATACGGCAAGGGCGTCTTGAACGTAGACCGGCATATTATTGAAGAGGAGTTAGCCAGTTTTGGAAGCTAAAAAAATAAGTTTTTTATTTTTTATTTGTATTATTTCTATTTATCTGGTCTTAACTAAGTATGTTGTATCGGCTTTTGCAGCTGGCACGCCGGAAAAAATCCCTTCCGAATTCTTAAATCCTCAGACCAAAGAAGAAAAAAATCCTGCTTACCTTATATCCAAGAAAGATGGGCTATTAATAACCGTTTGGGCAAACGATGATTTGAAGACAGAGGTTATTGTGGGGCCGGACGGTAAAATCTCTTTTCCTTTAATCGGGGAGGTTCAAGCAGAAGGTTTAACTATATCCCAGCTGGATAATGTTATCACGGAGGGGTTGAAGAAATACATCAGACAGCCAGAAGTTTCTGTAATGATAAAAGAGTTTGCTGGTAAAAGGGTTTCTATTCTGGGTGAGATAAATAATCCTGGTATCTATAAACTAGACAGCGAAGATAGGATTTTAGAGTTGGTCGCTATGGCTGGTGGATTTACACCAGACGCAGTGCTAAATAAGGTAATTATCATCAGAAAAAGACCGGAACCAGTTATAATTTTAGTTACTCTGAATAAGGCGATACTCAAGGCAGACCCCATCCAGAATATAGTTTTACAGCCGGACGATATAATTTATATTTCTAAAAAATTAATCGCCAATATCAAATATTTCTGGGACCAGGTTTTTGGGCCAGCTACTGACCAGGCGGTTAAAACTCAAGATTTGACCGGGAGATGGTAGTGTTGATAAGAAAATAAATAAATTATGGAATACGAATTAAACTTCAGAGATTACTTAAGAATTATCGATAAGAGAAAATGGGTTATAGTTGTGACCATTGTCTGTAGCATTTTAATTACGTTACTCTACCTGAAACGCCAAGTGCCCATATACAGGGCAACCTGTACAGTCAGACTGGTAGAAAGGGGACTTGTCTCTGCTGAAGCATTTAAGGATTTCCCGGGTTTTATGCATGGCCTATTGACCTCAGGAGCTATTGCCACACAATCAGAGGTAAACATTATTACCAGTTACACTATATTAGAAAAAGTAGCCAGAAAATTAAAATTTATTAGCGATAAGATGGATCAGGATGAGATCGATCTTAAGGTTAATTTTCTACGAGCTAAAATAAAAGCCGAGTTGCTCCAGCAAACTAATCTGATTGATATTACTGCGACCTCTGCAGATGCCAAGGAAGCAATGCTTTTGGCAAATACCGTAGCGCAAGTATATCAGGAGCAGAATTTATTAGAAAGAAATGAAGAAGTCCGTAAGACTCGGGAGTTTATTGAAAACCAGCTTGCCACAGTAGAGAAAAATCTGTTTAACACCGAAACTAAACTTAAGGATTTTAAGACTGAGGAAGGGGTAGCTATAGAGATTGCCGAACCCTTACAGAATAAACTAATTGAACTTGAGTTTGAACGGGCAAAACTACTGCAGAAGTATACTAAGGAACACCCGAGGGTTATAGAGCTTACCGGTCAGATAGCGGATATTGAAAAACAATTAGTCGGTTTTTCGGACAAGGCAGTAGAGTACTCGCGGATTAAACGTGAAGTAGAAGTGAACCGTAAACTATACACTATGCTTAAGGAGAAGTTTGAAGAGGCACGTATTGCTGAGGCAGCAAAGATCGGAAATGTCGCCATAGTCAATCCCGCGACCCTTCCTCGCAGTCCGGTTTCTGAGACCAGACAGCGAGGGCTTATTTTAGGTATAGTTTTTGGTTTAATTTTCGGTTTTATCTTAGCATTTGTATTGGAGAATTTAGATACATCCATAGGAACTATCGAGGATGTGGAACGCATTGTTAAGCTTCCAGTGTTAGCAGTTATACCTCGTATAGTTTTAGATAAATCTAAGAATCTGGTATTTTTTAAATCTATTTTTTTCAAACAGAAGATGTCCCAAGTTGATGAAGCAAAGATCAGAATGCTTGTGCATTACAATCCAAAATCCAGCGAGGCAGAAGCATATAAAACATTAAGAACGAATCTGAAAATCGGGCCCGCTCATAAAATATTTATTATAACTAGTAGCGGTCCCAAGGAAGGCAAGACCACAGTTCTTATTAATTTAGGCTTAGCAACTGCGCAGGTAGGGTTAAAGACGCTATTGGTTAGCACGGATTTAAGAAAGCCGGCTATTGAGAAGACTTTTGGTATTGATAGTGAGCCAGGATTTTATGAAATAGTTACTAGAGCAGTTAGTTGGGAGAAGGCAGTAAGAGGAATAAGCGATATAATGATGGGTAAAATGGGTATGGGTGATGCCTTAAAGACGCAGGGTATGGATAATTTACATATTATCACCGCAGGTCACACGGCGCCGAATCCATCTGAGATCTTAAGTTCAGAGAACATCAAATCACTGGTTGGGGAGCTAAAGAATAGCTTTGAGGTAATATTGTTCGATTCCCCTCCCGTACTTCCTCTAACCGATGCATTGTTATTGACGAGTTTTTGCGATGGAGTAATCATAGTCTATGAAATGGGCCGGACCTCCCGGGATGCTCTTATCAGGGCCAAGACACAATTAGAGGGATATGGCGCAAAGATGACTGGCATTGTAATGAATCAGATTAAACCCCAGATGGAGATGTATCCCACTTATCCCTATTACTATTCTAAATATAAATATTATTCCGAAGAAAAGAAGAAGAATTCACCGTAATATTTATACCACTGAATTGACTATAGATAGAGCAAATTATAAAATTGATTATCCGCCCCACCTTAAATGAAAATGCACAGATAAACCTCGCCGGGATAATTCTCTTTTTAATCCTTTCCATTATTATAATCCCCCTTTTGCTTAACGCGCCCTTAGAGAGTTATTTTATTATTGTGTTGGCTTTAGCTTTACTTTTTTTATCTTTTTTTAAGACTAATCTTGCATTAAGTATCTTAATTTTCTCAATGTTGTTATCGCCCGAATTAGGTTTAGGAAATATACCGGGGAGAACGGTAATATTACGAGTAGAAGATATCTTTATAATAATTATCTTTATTGGTTGGTTAGCGAAGGTGTCTTTAAATAAAGAATTTGGGCTTTTAAGATCTACGCCGCTCAATAAACCGATCCTTATCTATGTAACGATATGCGTTTTGTCTACTTTATTAGGGATGCTTCAAGGCGATAGAAAAGTCAATGAGAGCACCTTTTATCTTATGAAATACATAGAATATTTTCTAATCTTTTTTATGGTAGTTAATAATATAAAAGACTTGAGGCAAGTCAAGGTTTTTATTTTTTTAATCCTCTTAACATGTTTTTTAATTTGCGTTTATGCTTGGAAAAATATTCCGTCTGGAGTCCGCCTCAGTGCTCCATTCGAGGGGAAAGAAGGGGAACCCAATACATTAGCCGGATATCTGATTTTGATGATGGGCTTAATTTTAGGATTTTTAGCATATGCCCGTCCTCTCACAAAACGCTTTTTCTTTTTTGTTTTTTTAGGTTTTGCCGCTATTCCGTTCTTATTTACTCTTTCCCGAGGAGGCTGGCTTGCTTTTTTCTGCATGTTTATAACTTTTATAGCGGTAAATAAAAAATTTAAGTTGTCTTTAATTTTTATTTCAATCTCTATCATGTTATTACTTCCCCACGTTATGCCCCAGAGAATTTATGATAGGATAAGTTCTACCTTTACCCCAGGAAAGACGTATACGGTATTGGGAATGGATATTCCCCTTGAAGAATCAGCAGTTGCACGTATTGAATCTTGGAAGGTAGGTTTTGAGCTATGGCTGAAAAAACCGATTCTTGGGTATGGTGTACCTTCGGGCATAGTAATTGACAATCAATATACGCGGGTATTAAACGAGACAGGTATAGTTGGTTTTATCGCATTCATGTGGCTTTTGTTAAGGATTTTTAAGATGGGTTTAAAGACCTACCATGCCTCAGAGAGTAGTGAATTTGCCAGCGCGGTGAGTCTGGGTTTTATCACCGGTTTCATGGGCATCGTAACAATGTCTCTCAGTGCGGCGGCTTTTATAATTATACGGATTATGGAGCCCTTTTGGTTTTTAGCTGGTATTGTTACAATATTGCCTCTCGTTACAGCACCAGAATACAATAAATAGCATGCTAAACGCGACGCTTAAAATAAAACATGATTTTTTCCAAAAAATAATTAATAACATAGTTTGGAATTTCTTCGGGCAAATATGGACATTGTTAATCTCATTTTTCGCTTTGCCATTCATTGTCCGCAGCCTGAATGTAAATTTATACGGCATATATGCGTTGGTTGGCGTAATCATAGGATACTTCTCTTTTTTGCAGTTAGGCTTGGGAAACGCATCGATAAAATATGTTTCCCAATATTTGGCAAACCGCGAAGAAGCAAAAATTGCAAAGACATTTTGGTCGTGTTTATTCGCCTATATTTTTTTAGGGTTACTCGGATCGGTAGTAGTCGCCTCATCTGCTCATGTATTAGTTGAAAAATTTTTTAAAATACCCGATGAGCTAAAAATTATCTCTGTTTCTGCTTTAAGATTAAGTTCGGTAGGGTTTCTTATATCGATTATTCGGTTTTGGGGTCGGCAAATTCTTTATAGATAGCCAGCTTTTTTTAACACTGAATGAGGTAGGATTAATGGGATTACTTTTATTTATATGGGTTTTGGTTAGACTTTTTAAAATGGCAAGAGGAGTTTTAAATACGGATTCTGTAAAAAACGATGATTTTGGTTCAGGCCTTACGGTGGGATTTTTGGCAGGTTATGTAGGCTTGCTTGTGCAATCCATTAGCATGAACACCGTTATAGTAATCCGCGTAATGGAACCATTCTGGTTTATGGCAGCGATCGTATTGTCATTACCGAGATTGATAGAAAAAGAAGAGGCACGCGAAGATCTTTGAAAATAGATATTGATACAAAAGAAAGCATTTCAAAAAAGATAATCAGAAATACCGGTTATAATATCATCGGTCGTTTTTGGGGAATCTTAGTTACTTTAGTTTTAATACCTTATATTATTCGTCATATCGGAATTGAAAGATTTGGCATCTGGGCGATTATAGGGGTTATCACTGGTTATTTTGGTTTACTTGATTTTGGAATTGGGACATCCTTTGTAAAATATATTGCTGAATATTATACAAAAAAAGATTATGAAAAAATAAATCTGGTTGTTAACACAGGTTTCGTTTTTTATTCTATATTTGCGATATTCATTATTACCTTAGCCTTTTTCATTATTAACCCGCTACTTACCCTTTTTAAAATCCCTGCCCATCTATATAATGAAGCATTATTTGTCTTTCTACTCGGAATTATCCTCTTTGGTATTTCCAATGCTTTAAGTCCCTTTGGAGCAATCCAAGGTGGCTTACAGCGAATGGATATTACCAATAAAGTAATATTAGCGCTCTCGATACCAAGCATTGCCGGGACAATTTTTTTCTTGGAAAAAGGGTATGGTCTGCCTGGGCTCATGGTTAATACTGCCATTTTTTTTGTTATAGGCAGCATAATCAGTATCATCATGGCTTTCAAGATATTACCTGAGTTAAGATTTAATCCTTTGTTGTTTAGCAGAGCAATATTTAGGAGGCTGTTTGGATTTGGATATAAGATGCAGGTGTCAGCGATTGCCGGCATGCTTCATTTTCAGATAGACAAGTTTATATTAGCGTATTTCTTGAACTTAGGATTTGTTACTTACTATTCTATTGCTGCACAATTGGCTTCTAAGATAAAGGAGTTATCTCTACTATTGATTTCAGCAATTTTTCCTGCTGCTTCAGAATTAGATGCAATGAACGATAAGGAAACATTATATAAATTATACTTCCGCTCAATGAAATACGTTATTCTAATTGGACTTCCGATGTCAGTAGTAGCGGTTCTATTAGCCAAACCTTTTATAATCTTATGGTTAGGTAAAGGATATGAAAAATCCGTTTTAACGCTGCAAATTCTTATAGTAAGTTATTTTTTTAACATGATAACGGGACCTGGTTTTTTTATTTTAAATGGCTTAGGAAAGCCTCAATATGGAATGAGAAGTTCAATCCTTGCTACTTTGCTCAAGTTAACCTTGAGTATTTTATTAGTGATTAAAATAGGTTACTTTGGAGTAGTTATTGGGACAGCGGTCTCCATGATTATCGCAGCTATTTATTTTATTTTTGCGGCTCATAAGGTCATGAATATATCTGTTTGGGAGTTTAACGGAAAAATATTGCCCAAGCCTCTTATGGCGTGTGTCGTGGCCCTTTTGGTCGTTTATATTTTGATTAAGCAAGCGGAACAGATGAGATGGCTTGGTTTCATCGGAGCAGGTTTCTTATATTTTGTAATTTTTAGTGTGGTCATATCGATAGTGAATTACTTAGATGATTTTGATAAGACATTAATAAGTAAATATAGTCCAATTCATTACCGTAGTTCAATAAGGAAGTGCAACGGTTAGGGTAATATGGTATCTAGGGATATGGAAAATTATATCACGGAAATAGCCCGCGGGCGGTAGGTGCTTAAGATCGTTCTTTCTGTTAAATCGAGAGTCATTAGAATTAGTCAAAAAGCAAAAGATTCAGCTATTTTTATAATAGTTATGTGGTAGTAAACGACATCTTGCCCGAAAAGCCAGCTTATCAGGAAACCATACAAAATGAAGATAGACTATTTAAATTTTTTAGTGACGAAGAGGGATTAGTTTATTAAGTCGGTTTGCTCAAATAGGATATTTTTTTTCTATTTTATTTACGAGAGAAATAATCTTCGAGGGATCTTTGAGGCACTCTTTTATTAACTGTAATGCTGATTTTTTATTTTGATTAAGGATTTTAGATTTTAGCTTATCTAAAAATTTATAATCTATATTTTTGATCGTTGGTCTAAACACTCCGGATCTTTCTATAGCAAGGTAATCGGTTAAATCTGGAAGTATAAGATCTTTTTCTTGACAGAGATCGTAAATTTCTGTACCCATTATCGGCACAAAATAAAAGGGACCGAGGTGCTTCGGTTTTATGTTCATTATCATTTTGGCGGTCGCCAGTTGTTCTTCTTTGGTTTCGGTGGGAAGCCCAAGCATAAAAGTTGCGAATATTTTTATGCCGTATTTTTTGCAGATGCTTGCGGCTTTATAATTTTGTTCAACAGTAGTTCCTTTTTTAAGGAGATTTAAAATTCTTTGACTACCACTTTCGAAACCTATCACGAACCAATCAACGCCAATTTCGCTTAAGCGTTTTACTATGCTTTCATTTCTGCAAATAATATCAGCTCTGTTGCAGGCAGCAATAGTTGCGCCAAACTTTTCTTTTTCGTAAAAATCGCAGAATTCAAAAATCCATTCCGGATTTACGGTGAAGGTGTCATCCCAAAAGGTTATGCTTTTGAAGTCAAATTCATTTTTTAATGCCCTTAGTTCTGCTATAACATTTTGAGGGCTTCTTATTCGATGGGGTCTGCCATAAGTCAGATTTTCTGCTGGTTGGCAGTAGGTGCATTGATAGGGGCAACCGCGGCCGGCGATCATTGTAACAGATGGAAGTGTTTGGTCGGGCGTGAAGTGACAGTTTAACTCTCTGGAATAATTGAATAAATTTCGATCAGCCCAGGGTAATTCATTTAAGTTTGGAATTTCTCCTTTGTTGAATTTTGGCAAACTCACGCTTTTTTCTAAGCCCCGGACTATTTTTGTGAAGGTAATTTCACCTTCTTCTGTAATGATATAATCTATTTTTTGATTGTTTTTGTAATTTTCGGGAAAGATCGTTGGATTTAAGCCGCCGGCAATTATTTTGGTTGAGGGTTTCAAATCTTTTATAATTTCTACAGCTCTCATCGCTATTTTATAATCAAGATTTGAGACAGAGATGCCGATTATATCTGTATTTAAGTTTTCGATGGTTTTTTTGAAGTCCTCCCAAGAATCCAATGTTCTCATATCGATAAGTTTGACATCATAGCCTTTGCTTTTGATGTAGGCGCCGATGGATGCTAAACCATGATGTATCCAATTGACTTCACCGCTGCGACTTTTTCCGGCCTGACCAAATCCGCAAATGCCGATTCCAGGGTAAATGAGTGTAATCTGGGATTTTATTTTTTTGTTCATTATATTGTTTGAATAACTACCGGTTAAATTGGCAGCATTTAATTTCCAACCTTAACAAAATTACTATCTATTTTATCATATTTTATTAACATCAACAAGCTTTAGTATTTTTATGAATCGCTTGATAACGTATCCCCGAATGATCTATATGCCGGGGAAAAGGAGGCTATCTTAAAGAAAAGACAGGAAAAGAAACAATTGACCTTGAAACGCAGGAAGTAGTATAATTTAAGCAGAAACATTAACCAAAACAATAATCCAGACCAGCATCAAAGCACAAACTCAGATTAGGCAGATTTGTCCCAACAGGTCTGAAGATATACGGCAATTGAAAATTAAAGAGGTTTTCATACAAAAGGATTTGGCCTCCATAATTATTGTCAACTGGAATTGCGAGAAATATATCGCTAAGTGCCTCGAAGCTGTATTTAAGCAGACCTATGGAAACTTTGAGATTATAATAATAGATAACGGCTCAACTGATGGGTCTGAGGAGATAATTAGAAATTATGGAACTCAGATTCAACTTATACATAATCCAACAAATCTTGGATTTAGTAAAGCTAATAATCAGGGAATCAAGCGCTCAAAAGGAGAATTCGTCTTATTATTAAATGCGGATGCGTTTATAGAACCAGATTTTTTAGAGGAAATGTTTAAAGTTGCTAAGTCAGACGAAAGAATAGGCCTGGTAACGGGTAAGATATTAAAGCAAGCATCTGAAAACAGCAAAAAGGTGATAGATTCGACAGGCCATACGAGTAATAGGTATAGACATTTTTCCGACAGAGGATGGAACAAAGAGGATAGAGGGCAATATGATACTTGCGAATATGTATTCAGCATCTGCGCTGTCTGCGGACTATATAAAAGGCAGATGTTAGAGGATATTTCCTCGTCGGAGAATATCTTGACGAATCATTTTTTTCATATTATGAGGACGTGGATTTAGGATGGCAAGCGCAGCTTCGAGGTTGGAAAGCTTATTATATGCCTCGGGCAATTAGCTATCATGTTCGCGGTGGAAGTAGCTTTCAAGAGCATTTGATGCACTATTTTATTTATCGGAATTGGCACCTGATGATTTTTAAAAACGATTCTTTATTTAATATACTTAAAGACTTTCGTCAGATTTGCACTTATGAATATTATAGATCAAAATCAGTTTTCTTTGAGGGGTATCTATTTAAGAGTTGGTTTGAGATCGTAAAGCTATTCCCATTGGTTATAAAAGAGCGATGGATTATTCAAAGGAAAAAGACAGCAACCAATAAATACATCCGTCAGTGGTTTCAATCCTAATTTTAGAAGATAAAGATAGATGGAAAAAATTAATATCTTCTACCTTGTGCCTACACTTGAGGTAGGGGGCAGTGAGTGGATGGCATATCTTTTAGCCAAAGGTTTAAATAGGGGAAGATACAATTCTATTGTAGGTTATTACTTTTGGTCGGGTGTGTTGGAGGATTTATTAAGAAGCAAGGGAATAGAGGTTATAAACATAGGACCCGGGAGGAATAAAATCTCTCGCTTGGATAGATTTAGAAGTACTCTAAAACTATCCAAATTTTTAAGGGAAAGGAAAATTAAGATTATCCATACCTTTCAATTCGATATAGATATTTTAGGTGCCATCGCAGCAAGGTTAGCAGGACGAGCAAAGGCAATCTTTCACCAAAGACATCCAGAGTTAAAAGAAGGTTTTAGTTCCGTTTCTAAGTTTAATTTGAAGGGTATGGTAAAAATACTGATATGGAAACTTCCCTTGTTTGTAACAAGATTTCTTCCCCAAAAGTATTTATACCGTAGCTATGAATATATGATTTTACGCTACACAGAGCGAGGTTATCAGAAATGGCTAAAGTAAGTGTGATAATTCCTAACTGGAATGGAAAAGATTATCTAAGAGAATGCCTTTCTTCAGCTCTTAATCAGGACTATGATAACTTCAGGGTTATTCTTATAGATAACGGCTCAACCGATGGTTCAGTTGAGTTTGTAAGAAATAGCTATTCCGAAGTAGAGATTATCGCTCTCGATAAAAATTATGAATTTGCTAAAGCCAACAATATTGGTATAAAGAAGGCCTTAGAGGAAGGAGCGCAATTTATTGCTTTGCTTAACAATGATACCAAAGTTGAAAAGAATTGGTTAAGTGAGTTGGTAAGGGTGATGGAATCAAACTCCAAAATTGGAATCTGTGCCTCTAAGATGCTCAAGATGGATAACCCTCAGATTTTAGACTCTACGGGGCATGCGTTTATAGATGGGATAATCCGCGATAGAGGCTCTGGAGAATTAGATAGAGGCCAGTACGATACAAAATTAGAGGTAGTGGGCGGTTGTGCCGGAGCTGCCCTTTATCGAAGAGAAATGTTAGACGAGATAGGTCTTTTTGATGAACAATTCGGATTTAATTACGAAGATGTGGAGTTATCCTGGCGCGCATATAGATACGGATGGAAAGCCAGATACGTTCCGCAGGCTATTGTGTATCATTTAAGAAGCGGTTCCGTAAAGGATAATAGCCAGTTGCAGGAAGAATTAAGATACCGCGGAATGCTAAATCTGATAAGGACAATAAAGCGGCATGCAAACATAAAACAAAAGATATGGGTAACGCTGATTTGGATAAAGGAAGCATCAAGACAAAGAATATACCTTTTGTTTAAAGGTAAAGAAATGGGTTCGGATTATTTGGAAAGATTAAAATTGTTGTGGCTTAAAAAATTGTAGTTTTTAAGATAACAGGTTAGGAGGCAGCGAATGCATTATTTTAAATTATGGGTGAAAAGAATGCTCTGTATTTTTAGGGGAATAGGAAGTTTAGGGTTAGAAGTTTATGTATCGCCGCTTGCAGAACTGAAATACCCCAGAAGAATTTCTCTGGGAAGAGGCGTGGTTTTAGAAAAGCATGCGCGGCTTTATGCGAATGGTGAAAATGCTCAAATAAAGATAGGGGATTACACGACGATTTATCCTTATGCCTTATTGAAGACAAACGGAGGTAAAATTGAAATAGGCAGGGGTTGCACTGTGAATGATTACTCCATCCTTTACGGTTACGGAGGTATAAATATAGGAGATGATGTGCATATTGCTGCTCACACAGTAATTGTCGCCTCGGAACACTTGTATGAGAAACTTGGTACCCCTTATTTTAGTACCGGGATGCAAGGTAAGGGTATCAAGATAGAAGACAGTGTTTGGATTGGGGTAAATGCAGTTATTTTAGACGGCGTTAGTATCGGCAAAGGTTCAGTAATTGGAGCGGGTGCGGTAGTGACAAAGGATATCCCCCCTTATTCAATAGCAGTTGGCGTTCCAGCAAGGGTAATCAAAAAATACAAAGAAAATGAAGATACTATTGGCAGCCCCTCAAGATAAGACGGCTCTTGGTATTATTAGTAGTTATTGCAAAAAGGCATTAGAAGCGCTTGGGAATGAAGTATCAATTTTTGATTTTCGCCAACGCCTTTATTCAAAATGGAAATTTGTTTCATATCTTAAGTCAACCGTAAGGCCATTTTTTACTTCTCTACCGTCTCCCTATGATTTACCCGTTATAAAGCCCGCGATAGACCGCAAGATAAATCAGATGTTGCTCAACTATGCCTATGAGTATAAACCGGACGTGCTTTTGGTTCTTTGCGGGGAAAATATATTGCCTAAAACCATCGTTGAGATAAAAAAAAAATTAGAAGCAATTGTCGTTAATTGGTTTCACGATACCTTACTTTCGCCCTTTCGTCAGAAGATGATTCATTCTATTTTTCCGTTTTATGACCACATATTTATTGTGGATTCTAAGGATGTATTAAAATATGTAAATATTGAGTCTAAGAATATACATACCCTTTCCTTAGCATGTGACCCGGATGTGCATAGACGCAATGACTTATCGCAGGAAGATCTCAACGAATATGGCAGTGACATTGTATTTGTAGGTACGCTAACCCCTGAAAGAGAGAAGATATTGGAAACTTTAACAGATTTTGATTTAAATATATGGGGAAGATGGCAAAGACAATCTCCCCAATTAAAAAGATGTTATAAAAGGCAAGACGTATACCTAAAAGAAGCGGTGAAGATTTATAATGCTTCAAAAATCGTTATTGATATTCATAGTTTGTACGGTAAGGTAAAAGATATTTTTAATGTTACGCCGCGTCTATTTGAAGTTCCCGCATCAGGCGGTTTTCTTTTAACCAACCATATTTCACAAGTTCATGATTTTTATAAAGTCGGAGAAGAAATTGTTACTTATAAAGATATAAATGAACTGAAATATCTAATCAGATATTTTTTAGAGCGCCCTAAAGAGAGAAAAAGTATAGCCGAAAAAGCATATCAGAGGGCGCATAGGGAACACACGTATATCCAAAGATTAAAAACGTTATTAGATAAGATTAAAAACTGAATTTATACGAAACCCGGGCTTTGTTAGTCTGGTCTTAATGCCAAGGAGTATATCTTGACCATACATATCAGAATCGCCTCAAACGATTACTTGGGGCAGGAGGACGCGCCAAGCTCATGGGAGTTGCCGGCAGAAAACGGATTGAGGAGGATTTTAATGCTGAGCAGACAGCGCGCAATATCGAGCTTATATATTTGTCCTCCCATCCGTTATAAAGGAAGGCCTGCCTTTAGCTTTAGCCGAAGCAGCTTCGGCTGGACTGCCATTAATAGGTACCTATATAGGTGGTAATCCCGAGGTAATTGAGAATGGAAACAATGGTTTTATTGTGTCACCTTTCGATGCGCATGCCATTGCAGAAAAAATACGTTATTTAATAACAAATCCCGAAGAAATGAAAAGAATGTCACAGGCATCAAGAAAAATATGGCATGAAAAATTTTCCCAGCAAAAAATGATTAAAAAAATAGAAGATTTATATTTAGAATATGCCTAACGATATTTAATTATGTATGCGTTGAGCAGATGGATAAAAGTATAAATATACCCACTAAAATATTATATATTCATGAGACTTCTCAAATTAGCGGAGCAGAAAATAGCCTAATTAATTTAGTTACAAAAATAAATAGGTCGAAATTTGAACCAGTTTTTATTTTAACAAAAGAAGGACCTCTGTGTTTTGAATTAAGGAAACTTGGGATAGAGGTTAATTTAATAAGCCTGCCGCAGATAAGAAAATTACTGGGAGTCTGGGGAACGGCAAATAAAATTATTAAGTTTATTAAAGGAAACCATATACGATTAGTCCATTCAAACAGTATTCGTTCGCATATATTTGGTTTTTTAGCTGCTAAATTTTGCAAAATCCCAATTATTTGGCATCAGCGCAATTTAATAATCGGAGAGGTAATTGATATAGATAGATTATTATATTTTCTTCCGGATAAAATTATCTGTAATTCTTATGCTGTCGCAAAAAGATTTTGTAAGATAGGCAGGCTCCCTAAAAATTTAAAAATAATTTATAATGGAGTTGACACCGAATATTTTAATCCTCAGGTAAGCGGAATAAAAATAAGAGAAGAATTCGGTATTGATAAGGATGAGTCAGTCGTTGGGATCGCATCTAGGTTTAATAAAAGCAAAGGGCATGAAACTTTTCTTAAAGCAGCTAAGCTTATCCTAAATAAAATGCCGCATATAGCTAATAAAATAAGGTTTCTGATTGTGGGTGGACCAATTTTTGAAGAGGATAATTACAGGATAGGGTACCTTAGGGGCATAGTTGATCAACTCAGATTACATAGTGGGGTAGTTTTTACTGGGTATAGGAAAGATATGCCGCAGATATATGCGGCAATGGATATATTCATATTGACTTCATATTCCGAAGCATGCGGCAGGGTTATTTTGGAGGCTATGGCTTCCGGCAAGCCGGTAGTTGCAAGTAATTCTGGAGGCACTCCGGAATTGATGCAAGATAAAGAGTCCGGATTTCTTGTTCGGCCAGGAGATCCTGGAGAAATCGCTAATAAGGTATCCTTTATTTTAGATAATCCGAAAGCAGGAAAAATAATGGGTCGCATTGGCAGGAAAATAGTTGAAGATAAATTTAAAATAGAAGATAATGTTAAGCAAATCGAAGAAATTTATATCGAGCTTTTGAAAAACAGAGATTAGTAACTCTGAGTAAAAATATAAATTATGGCCTGTAGCTTTGAATTTCAAAAATCTGATAAGGAAATAGAATTTTTTAATAATTATGTAAGGAATTTTGGGCAATATAATGTCTTTACCGAAAAAGGCTGGAAAAAGATTCTAGGATTTTTTAATTATTCTGTTCAGTCCAGGCGCAAAGGAATCATAGTTGATTTAGGGTGTGGTACTGGCAGCTTATCCGGATATTTGGTTAAACAAGGATTCCGCCCAATAGGCATAGATATATCTTCAGAAGCAGCAAAATATGCTGCCAAATATTTAAACGGAAAAAGTAAATTTATAATCGGTGATATTCAGCATATTCCCTTGCGAGATGATTCCTGTGGTGTGGTTATACTAGGTGCGGTTTTGCATCACTTCCCCGATTTTTCAAAATTAGCGGAGGAAATTTACCGGGTACTAAAAAAAGGCGGTAGTTTATTTAGCTTCGATCCGAATAAATTTAATCCTATTATGTGGCTTTACCGTGATAAGAAAAGCCCATTTTATTCCAAAGTAGGGCAAACAGTTAACGAGCGGCTTATTACCGGAAATGAAATTAAAAATATTTTTGAAAAGCAAGGTTTTACCGTAGAAACAAAAGGCATTTCTGGAATTACTTTTCGATTTCTACATGAGCAGAAGATGAAAAAGTTAATGCCTGTTTATAATGCCTGCGAAATTTTATTAGGAAAGACTTTTTTTTCTAAATGGATAGGGTCTTTTATAATTACCTGGGGGAGAAAATGAATAAAAGAAAAATAAATACTTTTATTATTTTAGCTGCCCTCTTCTCTTTGCTGACCTATTTTCACGATGTAATTAAGGAGGCCAATGAGAGTCCGTTTGACGACTTCGCTCATTATTGGATTAATGCATCTCTTTTAAAAGAAGGATACAATGTCTGGAGTTGGAATAAAGAGATTGATCAAAGGAATAAGGAGATAGCCAAAGAATTGAATGTAAATTTTACTTGTTCCCCCATTCACTCCCTAGGTTTTTTTGTTCTCGTTTTACCTTTTACTATTTTTCCTTTTCATTGGACAGTCCTAGGTTTTTTATTTCTAGAACAAATATTCATATTTTTTTCGATTTGGGTAATCTTAAAAACTTGCAAAAACGATTTCTCTTTAGAAGATCTGATGATAGTCTTATTTTTAGTCCTTTCTTTTTGGCCGATTCGAGAGCAGATTCATCAACTACAACCTAATTTTTTAATTCTTCTATTTATCTCTATTGCCCTTCTTTCGATGAAAAAAGGGCATATGATCTGGGCAGGAATTTTTCTTAGCTTGGCTATCCAGATAAGAGAATATTTTTTCCTAATTGCATTATTTTTTCTTTGGAAGAAGAATTGGCGGATTTTATTTGGTATAATTTTAGGGATAATGGCACTTAAAATAATTGCAATCTTTATTTTTGGCGGGGGTAAGGAATTATCATATTGGAAATATATATATAGCTTTTTCGGTATTAGCACCCACCGCTCAATTGCAAATGAATCGCTTTCTGCGGGAATTTACAGAGTCGGTAATAATTTATTCGGAACTAAAATTTGTTTCATTTTTTGGCTGCTATGCATAGGTTTTTTAATTGGGAATGCCATTTTTACTACGAGAAAGAAAGGGGTAGATTTATTAATGGGTTTTTGTTTGTTTTTGTGCCTAGCTTTTTTAGTTTCGCCATGGGTACACGAACACCATTACCTGGCTATGTATCCGGCAATAATTTTTATCTGGTTTAAGCTCGGAGCAAAAAACAAAATATATGATTATGCATTATTCATATTAGCGTATCTTCTCTTGGGACTAAAATACTCTTTTGTCAGATTCCCAATGTTTCATTCAGGCATATTAGCTATTTTTACTATGGGTAAAGTAGCTGGCGTGGCGGTTTTTTATTTTTTAATAACCCAACTTATCAAAAGAGATTTAGTAAACAGTACCAGCGATTATCTTGCGGTAAGAAAGGAAATAGGCAATGGATAAATTATCCGTTGTAATCCTAACAAAGAATGAAGAACAAGATATAATAAATTGTTTAGAGAGTATAAAATGGGCAGATGATATTGTGATAGTTGATGATTTCAGCTCCGATAATACCGTACAGATTTGTAAGAGATACACAAGTAGGGTATTCCAAAATAAGATGACAGGATTTAGCAAGCAGTGGGAGTTTGGGATCAGGCAGGCAAGAGGGCCTTGGATTTTAACCGTTGATGCCGATCATGTGGTAAGCTCACCTTTACAAATAGAAATCCAGGAAATTTTAAAAAATGGCACAGATTGTGATGGGTTCATGATTTATAGAACAACTAGTTATCTGGGCAAATGGATTAAGGGCTGCGGATGGCGGGTGAAGGTATTAGTTTTATTCAAAAAGGAAAAAGCCAGTTATGATGGAAAACTAGTTCATGAAAAGATCATTCTTCGAGGAAAAATCGGAAATCTTAAGAATGAGATTTACCATACTGCGTATAAAAATCTTTCTGAACACTTCACCAGAATGGATTTGTATACTTCTTATGATGCTGAGGATCTCTGGAAAAAAGGCGTAAGATTATGTCCTATCAATTATCCAATCTATCTTTTCCTTAAACCCACATTTATATTTTTAAGAAAATATATCTTTCTCGGTGGTTTTAAAGAGGGGGTCAGGGGGTTTTTATAAGTGTGATAAACGCATTTGTAGTATTTATGAACTACGCGAAGCTATGGGAAAAGGAAAATAACGAAAAGCTTAAGTCTAAAAATAATTCTTAACCGCGGTTTTCTAGAAAATAATAATATGATAAACAGCTTTGCCAAAGATTTTTTTAAACAGATTTATCTAATGGGGAGAAATATTTTATTGTCCCCTTTGTTGTTTTTTAAGAAAACAAAAAGTTTTAAAGAAGGAAACATCGATTCAATCTTACTATTGCGGCACGATAGGATAGGGGATATGGTTTTATTAACAACGTTATTTAAATCCCTAAGAATAAAATATCCCTATGCTTGGATAATTGTGCTTGCCTCCGAAAAGAATAAAGAAATCATCCAGAACGACCCCAATGTTAATGAAGTATTGGTTTATAGAGGGTTGTTATGGTTTATAGGAGAGACAAGAAAGAGAAGGATAGACTTAGTTGTTGACCTATTCTATACATACGAGTTAAAAACAGCTTTTTTATCTTATATTTCTGGCGCTAAATATAGAATAGGGTTTGAAATAGCCGGTAGAGAAATATTCTTTAATTTAAAAGGGCCGAGAATGCAGCGATCTACACATATGATTAACTGTCTTCTTGATATCGCCGAATATTTAGGTGTCGATCGGAAAGAATCATCCCCTCAAATATATTTAATGGAGGATGAAATACAATGGGCAAAAGGATATTTTGCTTCTAAGAATTTTGTCGATGGCGAATTAAAAATTGCAGTACATCCGGGAGCTCATTATCAAAGTCAAAGATGGCCGGTACAGTATTTCGCTGAATTAATAAAAAAGATCACAGATAAATTTAAAGTTAGGGTTATAGTTTTTTCTGAGAAATCGGAAAAGAAAATACTTGCCCAGATGCAAGATATTGTTGGAATGGATAATGTCGAGTACGCCCATGATAAAACCCTTAGGCAGTTTATGGCCTTATTAAGCCAGTGTGATTTATTAATTTGTAATAATTCCGGTCCTTTGCATATAGCCGTGGCTGAAAATATCCCTACAGTTTCTATCACGGGGCCAACCGATTTAAATCTATGGTCCCCTTGTGGAAAAGAGCATGTCGTCATAAGACATAACTTGCCCTGCAGTCCGTGCAATCTTTCATTTTGCCAACGGCATAAATGTATGGAGTTAGTCATTGTTAAGGAGGTAGAAGAAGCGGTAGATGCCCAGATACAAAGAATTAATAGAAAAAAAACATATGCATAGACGAAGTATAAACATAATTTCAGGAGATTTAATAAAAATATTAGTTATAAACCTAGGGGGTATAGGGGATGTGCTTCTTTCTACTCCGGCGTTAATGGCCTTAAGGAGTCTCTATCCACGCTCGTGCCTTTGCCTTTTAGTTGCGGAGCAAGTAGTAGAGCTTACCGACGGGTTGCCTTATATAGATAAGGTTTTTGTTCTCAATCTGAATTTCGGATTATTTGGTGCATTGAATAATTTAAGGACACTGTTAAGTCTAAGGAAGAAAAATATAGATATTGCGTTAAATATGCGTACTCTTGTATCTAAAATAAGTGCTTTTAAGATTAAATTTCTATTAGATATAATAAACCCCAAACTCAGGATTGGTAGAAATACAGAAGGCCGGGGAGACTTTTTTGATATTAAAATTCACGAAACAGATTCGGGAGAAAAATACGAAATGGAATACGATATAGAAACGGTAACACTATTGGGTGCGCAAGTAATAGATAGAGGCGTAGATTTTATGCTTAATGAAGATAGTATAAGAAAAACTAGGGAAATTTTAGAGGAAGAAGGTATCTATGAGAATGATATGCTTATAGGTATACATCCTGGCGGTAAGCAGACCCATAGATGGCCCATAGAAAATTTTTCTAAAGTTATAGATGAGATCCATAAAAAGATACCTGTAAAGTTTATTATTACGGGAGAATGGTATGAGGCGAATTTAGCAAATAAGCTTAAGAAGATAACCAATACAGGCTTAATAAGCATGGTGGGTAAATTAAATATTCAAGAATTAGCTACCTTACTGAAGCGATGCAACCTTTATATTTCTAATGATACTGGGCCAATACATATTGCGGCTATATTGAAGACGCCGCTAATAGCGATATTCGGCCCAGGAGATATTATCCGTTACGACCCCAGAAATATTTCGGATAAGACTATAGTCTTATATAAAAAATTTAAATGTAGCCCGTGTAATAAATTAACGTGCAGGTCATTACAGTGCTTAAAGACAATTTCACCGAGGGAAATAATTGAGGCGGCGATAAATTTATTAGGGGGAGTAAAAAGTGGGGAAGGTTAATATAATGACCCGTATTTATCAATGGCTTCGTCGACTAACTTCTCCGCATGAAGAAAGGAATGAATATTCGGCAGGATATTGGCAGGGTAAGGTTAGAAAAATGACCCTGACCCTGTGTCAAAACTTGAATGGAAGAATTTTAGAAGTTGGCTGTGGCGAAGGGCTCTTTTTAAGTCAGTTGATAAAACAGAATTCCGAATTGGAAATTTGGGGTATCGATGACAATGCTACAAGATTAAGCCAGGCAGAGAAAAAAATTGAGGAAAATAATTTTCGAAAGGTAAACCTATCGCTACAGAATGCGACAAGTTTATCTTTTGAAAATGAATATTTTGATACTGTCATATGTATCAATGTCTTTTTTAATATGCCGTCGTTTGAATCAGTAAAGGAGAGCCTAACCGAGATAAGGCGGGTATGCAAGAAATCCGGCAGGATAATTTTTGATTTCCGCAATGCCTTAAATCCCCTGATTATACTTAAATATAAATTAGCACGATATTATGACGCTACGGTAAAGGGCCTGCCTTTAAAGGCGTATAATTTGAAGCAGATCGAACCTGTCTTGAATAATTTAAACCTTGTGGTTATACGTAAGAGATTTATCGGTTTTCCGGGGAATCGATTATCGCCGATTATTATTCTTGAGGCCCAAAAAAGATGATCGCTAAGCTACCCATTATTGCCCCCGGTATTACTTGCGGGGATTTACTTGCTTCAATTTTGGTTAGACCAAGAAAAGAAATTATTTCTGAATTTACTTTAGCCCTATCTGATTTTATACCGGTAAAATATATATATTTAACGAATTCGGGGATAGCGTCTTTTTATCTAATCCTTAATGCGCTTAAGGAAAAATCTCAGAAAAAAGAGGTAATTCTTCCGGCTTATACTGCAGGCAGCTTGGTAGTGGCAGTAATCGAGGCAGGTTTAAAGCCCGTATTATGCGATATTTCTTTAGTAGACTTTAACTTAGATAGGGAGGGTCTGTTTAAAGCGTTTTCCCCGGACACAATCGCAGTAACGGGTGTGCATATGTTTGGGGTTCCGATACAAGGTATTGAAGAGTTAAAACAAAAGATACCCCCAGATATTTTTCTTATAGAAGATTGCGCTCAGGCCATGGGAAGCAGGGCCGGAGATAAACGAGTGGGTAGTTTTGGGAATATCAGTTTTTTCAGTTTTAACCGCGGGAAAAACTTACCTGTTTGTGGAGGGGGGTGCATAGCTACTAACAATAAAGAAATTGCTACAGCAGTGGAAAGGACTACTACAGTTCTGAAAAATGAAAATTTCCTTAGTAAGCTTGCTATACTTTTTAGAATCTTCGCCTTTTCTTTAGTTGCTAATCCTTTGATTTATGGATTAGGTTACCCTTTTATATCTTTATTTAAAGATACCGCTCCCCCTAAGGATTTCGCAGTAAGAAAAATTAGTAAATTTCAAGCAAGGTTAGGGGCAATACTTTTAAGAAAAAATGAGGAATTCGTGCAAGCCAGATACCATAACGGGATGTTTTTACTTCATGCATTAGAGAATATTGAGGGAATAACTTTACCGCAAATCAACGAGGATGAATATGCAGCGTTTAACCGTCTTCCGATTTTATTTAAAGATTTAAATAAAAAAGAAATGGCAAAGAAGAGATTATGGAAAAATGGGATTGAAACATCCCGGATGTATCTAAAATCGTTGCACTATATGTTTAATCTGGGGTATAAAAAAGCAGATTTTCCTAATGCCGTATATTTTGCCGAACATCTATTAACTCTTCCAGTGCACCCCTTAGTGAAAGAAGAAGATTTATTGAAAATGATTAAGATCATAAAATCCGTATGATGCCGTGGCATAACCTGAGAAGATTTTTCTATAAGTCCCTAAGGCAGCCTCTTTATGCGCTTGGGGTAGGCCTGAGGCGCTTTCAGGCAAATTTTTACTATATTTTTAGGGGCGGTATAAGCAGTTACCCTGAGTCAATAACCTTATTTTTAACCTATCGTTGTAACCTTAGCTGTAAGATGTGCGGACAGTGGGGCGAAGGCGGGATTACCAGGAAACAGAGCGCGCAGTATATTCAGGGGGAATTATCTCCGGAGGGAATGGAATCATTAATTGATGATATAGCTTCATTTAAACCTAACATTACCCTTTTTGGCGGAGAGCCGCTGTTATATCCTCACTATATGGAGACAATCAAATACATAAAGCAGAAAAAGATGCATTGCTTGCTAATTACCAACGGCTATCTCCTGGAAAATTTAGCAGAGGATTTAGTAGAGGCAGGACTGGATGAATTAAATGTATCTTTAGACGGCGGTGCCCGGCTTCATGACCAGATACGCGGGATGGAGGGTTTATTTGATAAGATAATGAGAGGGTTAAAACGGGTAGGTTATTTAAAGAAGAAGAAGGGCAAGAAGAAGCCTTTAATAAACTTACAATGTACCATCACAAGGTATAATTATGAACATTTGGAGCAGCTGATAGATGTGGCAAAAGAAGCCAAAGCTGATACCCTAACCTTTCATAACCTGATTTTTCTTAACCAAGATATACTTGCCAAGCAGCGAGAATATGACCGTCAGTTGAATTGTTCGTCTTCTGGCTGGGAAGGATTTATATTTGACCCCGGGATAGACCACGAGGCCTTATATAAAAAAATGCAGCAGATTTTATCAGGCAAATATAGCTTTAGTATTGATTTTTACCCTAATTTTTCCCAACAAGCATTGGCCCGATACTACAATGGTTCATGTTGTGTTCCATTAGAGCATTCAAGCCGTTGTCTCAGCCCGTGGGTAGTTGCTTATATTTTTCCGGATGGAGAAGTCAAGCCATGCCTTAATTTCGATTATTCCTTAGGCAACATAAAAAATAGCCGCTTTAATGCATTATGGAATAACGATAAAGCCATCAGGTTTAGAAAGCTACTTAAAGAGAAGAAAATATTTCCGGTGTGTATACGCTGCACAGAGTTATATAGATATTAATGCATAAGAAAATAAAGATAGCAGAGGTTATCACTAGGTTAGATCGGGGCGGGGCTCCAGAGATAGTAGAAACTATATTTAAATCTCTTAATCCTGTTGCCTTTGAATGCAAATTAATTACCGGATATACTGCATACCCTTCAATAGGTACAAAGGAGTTATTAAAAAATGCAAAAGTTATCTATATACCGCAATTGAGGCGGGAAATTAATTTAATCAGGGATTTATCCGCCTTATTAAAATTGTATAAGATTTTTTTGGTTGAGAAATTTAATATAGTGCACACCCATACGGCAAAAGCTGGTGTCTTGGGAAGGATTGCGGCATATATGGCAGGGATACCTTGTATTATTCATCAACCGCACGGCCATAATTTTTACGGATATTTCGGCCCCATAAGAAGTAAAATGGTAGTAATGCTGGAAAGTTTTTTAGCAGGTTTTACTGATAAGATAATTGCTTTAACAGAATTAGAAAAAAAGGATTTTATGCATTTTAAAATATGTGGCGCCGGCAAAATCGCGGTTATTAATAATGGATTAGATTTAGGTAGATATCGTCATGAAGTATTCGATAAAGTGAAAATAAGAAAAGAGTTTGATATTACGGCGGAAGAGTTAGTGGTGGGTTTTATAGGGCGGCTGGAGCCAGTAAAAGGTGTTGATAGCCTTATCAAGGCAGCTAGAATAGTATTGGAAAAAGTGCCTGGCATAAAATTTATCATTACCGGCGACGGAACCCTGAAGAATGACTTAGAATTACAGGTAAAAGAAGCGGGTTTAGCCCAAAAAATTGCCTTTACGGGATGGAGAGAAGATGTTGGGGGGATTTTATCAATTATGGATTTATGTGTTTTACCGTCTTTAAATGAAGCCTTAGGCATAGTTTTATTGCAGGCGCAGGCACAGGGAGTGCCGGTAGTGGCTACTGCGGTGGGTGGCATAGCCGAAGTAGTTATCAATGGGAAAACCGGAATTTTAGTCCCCCCCAAAGATACTTTCAGGCTAGCTGAGGCCATGATTTCCCTGTTGCAGAATAAAGAAAAAAGATTGAAGATGTCCGAAACAGCAAGGCATTGGGCGGCGGGTGACAGATTTAGCATGAAAACAATGCTTGAGAAAGTCAATGGCGTATATAATGAATTAATAGAGCAAAAAATTATGGTATAATGAAAATGATTTTATCCGTGCATCAACCCCAGTATCTGCCTTGGTTAGGCTACTTTGATAAAATTGACAAAAGCGATGTCTTTGTATTCTTGGATAATGTACAATACAAGGAGCGGGAATTCCAGAATAGAAATAAAATACGCACCCGGCATGGTTGGATGTGGCTTACCGTGCCGGTTGTATCCAAGGGTCTGGGTCGCCAGAAAATCTGCGATGTCAAAATAGACAATACTTGCGAATGGCAAAAGCGGCATTGGAAGAGCCTGAAATCTTGGTATGCCAGAGCTAAATTTTTTGGTGAGCATTGTGGATTTTTTGAGGAAGTTTATAAAAGAAAATGGGATGGGTTGGTAGATTTAAATATTTATATAATCAATTATCTTTTAAGGGCCCTTACGATAAATAAACCTATCTACACTGAATCTGAATTAAATATCGGAACAAGCGCAACAGAGCGGATTATCCAGATATGTAAGAAACTAAAAGCCGATACATATCTTTCTGGTAGCGGCGGAAAGATGTATCTAGAAGAAGATAAATTCGGGCAGGCAGGCATAAAATTAGAATATCAGGAATTTGCGCATCCGGTTTACGATCAGCTTTACACGGATTCCGGAGGTTTTTTATCTTTTATGTCCGTTGTTGACCTGATGTTTAATCACGGCAGAGAAAGTTTAGAGATTATCAGAAGGGCAAACAAAAGGAGTCAAGCGTGAATGTATTAGCTATAGGTGCGCATCCGGATGATATAGAATTTGGCTGCGGGGGTTCATTAATTAAATTCTCCAAGAAAAAGGTAAACATATTTTTTTTAATTCTTACTAAGGGCGAAGTGGGGGCAAGGCCTTATATCCGCGAAACAGAACAGAGAAAGGCAGCTAAATTTATTAAGGCAAAGAAAATTTTCTGGGGTGGTTTTAGCGATACGCATATACCTACTAATAAAAAACTCATTGATGTTATTGAGAATGCAATGTTGGCAGCAAAACCGGATATCATCTTCTTTAATTATTTCGACGATATCCATCAAGACCACCGCGCTATTGCGCAGGGGGCAATTTCTGCAACGCGCTACTGCAAGAATGTTTTGATGTATGAAGTACCTACTACGCAGAATTTCGAACCCGAGATATTTGTGGATATCGGCCCCCACTTAAGAGATAAATTAAAACTTTTAAGTATTTTTGTCTCGCAGCTGACTAAAACCAGGGTGAAAAACCTGACTATTTCGGAGAGCGCTAAGTCCTGCGCCAATTTCAGAGGTTTCCAGGGCAGGGTAAAATATGCCGAGGGGTTTAAGGCGCTGAGATTAAGTTTAGAAATATGAGTTCTCTAATAGTATTATTCCTATCCCTTCTCTTGTCTTTAGCGATTACGCCTTTAGTGATTATTTTTGCCAGCCGTAAAAAAATCGTATACCCTCCTTCAACTAGCACTATCCATAAAAGACCGATTCCTCTCTTAGGTGGAGTAATAGTGTGGGTTTCCTTTTTTACGGTATTATGGTTCTTTTATCCGGTGCGCAAAGAATTATTTGGGATTTTTATTGCCGCCACATTAGTCTTTAGCGTAGGGCTTTTTGACGACCTGAAAAAAGGGGTGTCTTCTTATCTGAGATTTTTTATCCAGGTTTTTGCCAGTCTGATTATTGTATCGGCCGGCATCGTCTTTACTTTTTTACCCAATACCTGGTGGGGAAAGACAGGAGAGTATCTTTTAAGCATTATCTGGATTGTGGGTATTTGCAATGCTTATAATATGCTGGATGGTCTTGATGGTTTAGCCGTAGGAGCCGGCGTTATTAACGCCTTTTTTTTCTTTATCATTGCCCGGATTACCCAGCAAAGCGCAGTAGCCGCGCTGGCTGCTAGCTTGGCAGGCACTTGTTTAGGGTTATTATTTTATAATTTTAAGCCGGCAAAAATTTTCCTGGGCAGTGCCGGAAGTACTTTCATAGGGTTTATCCTGGCGGTTATTTCTATTCAGGGTAACTGGGCGCAAGATAATGTGATTGCTTTGAGTGTGCCGATATTAATTTTAGGCATACCTATTTTTGACGTGGCCATAACTACTATTGTACGTATCCGCAACGGTCAGGTGCGCACGATCAGAGAATGGTTTGATTATAAAGGTAGAGACCACTTCCATTATATGTTGCTTAATTTCGGCATCCCGATTATGCCTTTGGTCCTATTCCTTTATGCCCTGATGATCTGCTTAGGGTTAAGTGCTATTGTGCTTTTTACCGCCAGTTTTATCGATGCCCTTCTGCTGATCGTTCAGGCCGTCTTTATTTTAACCGCTCTTTTTCTCTTTGCCAGTTTAAAGAGGCAGCTAAAAACCCCTTGACACAGCCCAGATTAGGCTATAAACTAAAAGTGATTTTAAAAAGGAGGGTACGATGAAACAGATAGCTATCATCAGCGTAATCGTAGCCGTGGTATCCTTGGTGGTAGGGATAATTTCGCGCTTAACCTTAAGACCCATCAACGGAATCGAAGCGCAGGCATTTTTGCGGCTTTCCCAGACTCTTCTCTTGTTGGCCATCGCACTGGTTTTGTTAGAAAAGAAATAAGCAACTTTAGATCATCTTTTTATTAAAAAGGCGTAGTTTTCTAATAGGTAAGAGGAAATTATGCCTTTTTGTATTCAGGCATAGTTAGCATTTGACAATACCCCTTGCGATTGGTAAGATAATGAAGTGTAAGGAGAATAAAAAATGTGCGGGATAATCGGATATATCGGAGAGAAAGAAGCCCAGCCCATACTTTTAGAGGGGCTGAAGCGTCTGGAATACCGCGGGTATGACTCTAGCGGCATGGCCGTAATTCTTTCTGCGAAAAACGCTACTTCACTGAGAAAAACTCCGGGTAAAATCAAGGCCTTAGAGAAACTTTTAGCGCAGAAACCATTAAAGGGTATTTTAGGCATTGCCCACACCCGCTGGGCAACCCACGGTGCACCAAATCAGGCCAATGCCCATCCGCACTTGGATTGCCAGGATGAGATAGCCATTGTGCACAACGGGATCATTGAAAACTATGCGCAGTTAAAGAGCCAACTCATTAAAGAAGGCCATAAATTTAAGAGCCAGACCGATACCGAAGTCATTGTCCACCTGATTGAAAAATTTTATAACCATTCTACTTTAGAAGAGGCGACCCGCAAAGCCCTATCTAAACTCGAGGGTTCTTTTGCCATCGGCGTAATCTCCACAAGAGAGCCGGATAAGTTAGTGGGTGCGCGCTTAGGCAGCCCCTTAATCGTGGGCTTGGGCAAGAAAGAAAATTTCCTGGCCTCAGACATACCGGCAGTGTTAGAGCATACTAAAGATATTGTTTTCCTGGAAGATAACGAGGTAGTGATTTTGACTAAAGACGGATTTAGGGTCACTGATCTTGGCGGTAAAGAGATTGCCAAGAAGGCCAGCCGGGTAAACTGGGATATCGCTCAGGCGCAGAAACAGGGCTACAAGCATTTTATGCTGAAGGAAATTAATGAACAGTCCAAGATTAGCGAGAATTTACTGAGCGCTAGAGTCCAGGAGGAAGCCAATAAAATCGTTTTTGAAGAACAGGGAATTCCCGCAGAGAAACTTAAAAGCATCAAAAATATCTCCATTGTCGCCTGCGGCACTGCGTATCACGCCGGCTTAGTGGGTAAATATATCCTGGAATCTATCTGCGCTATCCCGACGGCAGTGGATGTCTCCAGCGAATTCCGCTACCGTACTTTGCTTATTGATTCCAATACCTTAGTGATTGCCATCAGTCAGTCCGGAGAGACCGCCGATACCCTGGCAGGAGTTAGGGAAGCTAGGAAACGGGGCGTACAGGTGCTCTCCATTTGTAATGTTTTGGGCTCCACTTTAACCCGGGAATCCGATGGCCTCATTTATACCCATGCGGGGCCAGAAATCGGTGTCGTCTCTACCAAGGCCTACACCGCGCAGTTGATTGCGCTCTATCTATTTGCTTTTTATCTGGCAGAGATAAGAAATACCTTATCGCAGGAAAAAATAGATAAATATATCAGCGAGTTCAAAAAAATATCCAAATTACAGCAGCAAGTTTTAGAAAAACAGGATGAAATTGCCACTCTTTCCCGCCGGCATTAGCATTTCGGTTCGTTCTTATATTTAGGCAGGAACATCAATTACCCCTCGGCGTTGGAAGAGGCTCTGAAATTAAAGGAGATTTCCTATATCCCGGCTGAAGGTTATGCTGCCGGCGAAATGAAACACGGACCCATCGCCTTAATTGATGAATACCGGGCTGTGGTCTGTATTACTCCTAACTCCAAAGTTTACGAAAAAATGGCTTCTAATATCCAGGAGATCCGCAGCCGCCGCGGCAAAATCATTGCCATTGCCACTGAAGGCGATGATAAAATTAAAGAACTGACCCGCGAAGTGATTTACACCCCCAAAATAGATGAATTTTTCTCGCCGTTAATCGTGGCGCTGCCGCTACAGTTACTTACCTACCATATTGCCGTCAAACGCGGCTGCGACGTAGACCAACCCCGTAATTTAGCCAAATCCGTAACCGTAGAATAATGTTGTATATTGTCTCTACCCCCATCGGCAACCTCAAAGACATAACCCTGCGGGCTTTAGAAGTATTAAAGAGCGTAGATTTAATTGCCTGCGAGGACACCCGGCACAGCAAAATTTTACTGGGCCACTACGGCATTAAAACCCCGACCACGAGTTTCTATCAACACAACAGATTTACTAAAGGCGATTATCTTATTAAGCTGCTTAAGGAAGGAAAAAATGTTGCTTTGGTTTCCGATGCCGGCACGCCCGGCATTCTTGACCCCGGCTACAACCTGATTCATCTAGCCATAAAAAATAATATCCAAACCACAGTCATTCCCGGGCCTACTGCTTTTGTGGATGCCTTAGTGCTTTCGGGCAAACCGGCGCATGAATTTTTCTTTGCCGGATTTCTGCCTAACCGGCCGCAGGCGCGGCGCAACCGTCTGCAGGCGCTGGCAAAATTGAAATCTACCATTATATTTTACGAGTCCTGCCACCGTATCCTGGCTACCTTAGAAGATATGCAGGCAGTTTTTGGCGAGAAAGAGATAGCCGTAGTGCGAGAGCTTACTAAGAAGTTTGAAGAGATAAAGCGCGGCAGTGCCAAGGAGGTTTTAGGGTATTTTGTCAAGCAAGGGCCGCGGGGGGAATTCGTCATCATCGTATAAATATTACCTGTTGTAAAATAGTGAAATGTCCTGTTCTTTAACAAATGAAATGTACGCTTGCAAAGCGGGCATGGTAAGTGGGAAAGACGCTATGAGATATTCGGCTACGATGGCCTATATGACCGCCGGCGTAAAACACCAAGCCCAAGAAGAGTCCCTCTTGATACAGCTGAAAAAGTCTTAAGGCTCTACAGGGAAAAATACTTTGATTTCAATATGTCTCACTTCTACGACAAGTTAACAAAAGAACATAACATAAAATTGAGTTACAACTGGATAAGGCTTGCCTTAGAGGGTGCGGGGCTGGTCGAAACACGCCACAGGCACGACCCGCATCGTAAACGCAGGGCCAGGAAGCCTCTGGTAGGCATGATGCTGCATATGGACGGCTCTCCCCACGACTGGTTCGGTAATGACACGGAATACGATATCGTTACCATATCAGACGATGCCAATAACGAGCTCTACGATATAGAGTTGGTTGACGAAGAAGATTCCCTTACGTGTATGCGCATGCTTAAGAATGTCGTCGAGAAGAAAGGTGTATTCTGCTCTTTATACACAGACAGAGCAAGCCACTTCTTCCTGACTAAAAAGGCCGGAGAAGATGTCTCCAAGGATAATCTAACTCAAGTTGGCAGGGCCCTTCAAGAGCTGGGCATACAGCAAATACCTTCCTATTCACCTCAAGCCAGAGGCAGATCCGAGCGCCTTAACGAAACTCTTCAAGGCAGGATTCCTCAAGAGCTACGTTTAAGAGGTATAAAGACCAAAGAAGAAGCAAATAGATACTTTAAA
>Ga0315282_10002378_pt1 | contig 34783 bp, 28 predicted proteins | sample YL17G07_20_MG_FD_203693 | JGI IMG/M metagenome (GOLD analysis project Ga0315282, IMG submission 203693) | Sediment microbial communities from Yellowstone Lake, YNP, Wyoming, USA - YL17G07_20 | ecosystem: Environmental > Aquatic > Freshwater > Lake > Sediment | place: USA: Wyoming | collected...
TACTGGGATCAGGACGAGGACACCACGGGTGTCGACCACTTCTATGTAGATACAGCGAAGATGAATATAAAAAACCGTTTCTATCCTTCGCTCCTGGGTCCCCACCAACCCCTCTACCTAACGGGGCCAAAATACGGTCCGAACTATCACGAGTGGCTTTTGAAAGTGAAAGAAGAATTCGATCCTTTATGGGTGTGCCACCCGCCCGTACCGCTGGCTCACGATGTGTTTGTGGAAAAAGCGGAGTGGATGAAGCCGATCAAGGATTGGGAAAGCCCAAAAATAACGAAGCCTCAATAGTTACAAAGAAAACAGAACAGAGAAATATTGGGGGATTGAAGGAGAGGTGCCCTGAGCCCTTTGCAGAGATGAATCCAAAGACGGCTCATCAATTTGGGATTGAGGATGGTGACTGGATCATTGTTGAATCGAATCGGGGACAGATCAGAGTGAAGGCCCTTGTAACGGAAGATATGAGGACGGGAGTGGTCAGCATTCCCCATGGCTGGCCGAGGGAAGCCAATGTCAATCTCTTGACAGACGTTCATTGTAGGGAACCGATCATGGGTTACCCACAGATGAAATCTCAACTCTGCTCGATTCGTAAGGCTGATATATTTCAAGAAAAACAACAGTACGGAAATCATTAAATTCGTGCACGCTCGGTGAATTCTTTGGAGTTCTTCAGACTCGATGGGAAAAAACAGTTGTTACGGGGAGCACCCAGGGACTCGGACGAGAGATTGTTTTGTGCCTTGTTCAAAACGGTTGTTCTTTGGTTCTGGCCGACCTAGTTTATCCTGCGGAAACAGTGTTAATCTTCAGCAAAGAGTGACAACTAAACCCCTTGTTCTTGATCCTGACCCTCTATGCTTATTCTCCGTCCTATTCCAACTCATTCCCTGGACCGGTTTTCGGGGGCATGTCAGGAACAGAAGGCAGGATTGGTAACCTACCTGGCGAGGAGGATCTCAAGATATACGGTAAGGGAAATAGCCGATCATTTCTGGCGGAATTCTGTCACAGTGAGTGAGGCGATGACAAAGGTTGGAGAACACCTTTGGAAGGACAAGAAGTTCGCGAGGGACTTGAAACTCGTGGTCGAGGGTTTGGTCAAAGGGGAAGAAAAAAAATACCGAATTACGGAAGCCTGACCATGGAACGTGTTGCCCTGATGTGGACTGCACCCCCTCAGTTCAAACACTTAAGTTATAGTCAGACAGCGGTGCAGTCCACCATATCAATTGCGAGCAGTGGTCCATTTTTCAGATTTTACCGTTCATGTGTTCGCGACCCCGCGAGTCTCTGATTTCCCGGGTCTCTGATCAGCGCACCGGTACAGCAGTGGATGGTGCCGGTACCACGGGGCATGACCAGGCTGGAGCACTCCACTTCCACCACCGTGACACCGATACTCTCCAGCCATCGGCGGGCCGCATCCCGCCCGGCTGGCACCAGCACCTTCATCGGTTCCAAAAGTACCCCCACCTCCGGTCCCCAGGTGAGGCCTCCGTCGTCCGTATAGCATAGTTCAGGCGGAGGCGGGATGAATTGCCAGCTCATCTCCGCCTTCATCCAGTCTACCAAGTAGTGATCCAGCCACTTTGGATTCTGGACCGATGTGTGTTTATCGATCATCATGTAATGAGTCAGACCCAAATACCCGCCGTATCCGGGGCAGAACCGGATGTCTACGTCGGGATCCTGCCATCTGACGATCTGGGCGAACTGCTGGTGGCCGAATTCGTTTGCACGTGTCACATCCGGTTCCCGGGTGTTTCCTCTGGCATAATGAACGCCAATGACCAGGTGTTTTTCATCGAGCCAACCAACCGACCCACCTTCGATCATCCCCTTTCCCATCACCATCCCCACGACCGGACAACCAATGCGGGCAAGGGTCGTAGACGTTGGCACCTCCTCTCCCCGTCGAAGATGATCGTACATCCTGAAGATCACCTGACCGTAGACTGCAGGGTGGCAGACATCATCGCAGTAAATGGACTTGACCTGATATGGCGGATCATTGGGATCCGGATCCCGGACCACCACCTCCACACCCTCGTTCTGGAAAGCCTTAACCAAGTTCTCGTGATCTCGGATCATCTCATCCAGATTCGGCATCTCGGCCTGGCGCCAGGCGCCCAGATGGCTTGCGTGCGGAGGCCAGGGAGTCGGCTTACCAACACTCAGAAACTCTCTTCCCGGCCGGTGTAACAGTACCATCCGCAAGTTGCCTGTCGGGTTATTGGCCTTCCACCTTCGTCCCCACCACTTTTCCATTTCTTCTTCGAAATCCGACAATACCTGGGGGTGGTACTTGCAGAGCATGTCGCCGTAAGAATCACCGGTGTTCTCTCGATAATAATCTTCAACCGTTTTTCCCATGTTTGCCATAATTGACCCTCCTTACGGCCCGGCCTGGTGGCTTGACACTTCCAGACACGATCTACCACAAGAATTATCCCACTACCAGTGCGAGAACAGCCTTCTCTGTATGCATTCGATTTTCAGCCTGGTCCCAAACGACAGAATGAGGTCCCTCAATAATGCCGTCCGTCATCTCCTCACCACGATACCCCGGCAGGCAATGCATGAAGATGAAATCGGGTTTTGCCACCTCCACCGCCTTCTCATTGATCTGATAGGGTCCAAAATCTCTTATCCTTTTCTCTTTCTCCTTCTCTGCAGCGCCCATGCTGTGCCAGGTATTTGCATAAACTACATCCGCATCTTTCAAGGCCTCTCTTAAATTCTGAGTCAGCACTATCTTCGTCCCGCTCCGTTTCGCCGCCGCCGTGGCAAACTGATAGATCTTCGGGTTAGGAGCATATCCCTCAGGAACAGCCACGTAGACGTCGAATCCCATAATTCCACCACCAATCATCAATGAATAACAGACATTCCAGATATCGCCGGCAAAGGCCAGTTTCAGGCCCTTAAATTCTCCCTTCTTTTCCCGGATGGTCAAAAGATCGGCCAATCCCTGACAGGGGTGAGTGAGATCTGAAAGGGCATTGATGACCGGGTTCTTCATGTAGCGTGCGAATTCCTCGAGTCGATCCTGGCCGAATGTCCTCATGACCAATGCGTCGCAGTATCGATCAATCACCCGTGCCGTATCCTTGATGGGCTCCCCTCTGGCCAATTGCATTTCATCGGGTCGCATGTAGAAGCTTTGAGCCCCAAGGTGAGCAATCGCCGCCTGGAAGGACGTTCGTGTTCGGGTAGATGGCTTTTCAAAGACCACCGCTATGGTTCTCCCCCGCAGATATTCGTGGAGCTCTCGCCTTGCCCACTTCACTTTGAGCTCATAAGAAACGTTTAAGATATCGTTGATCTCTTCCCGTGTAAAATCCATCAATGTTAAGAAATCCCTTCCTCTGAATTTGTCCCTCATCGATCTCTCCTTTCCAGTCTTGATTTCACTCCTCAAGATTGTTTGCTCTGCCAGAATCGAGCAATCTCCTCTCCCGTGGTGATCCAGGTTCCTTTTCTACCTTTCATATACGTAAGCAAATTGTCGATCAGCTTGATTCGACTGAAACGGCCGCTGATCTGAGGGTGAAACAAGGGACTGAACAACGCCTCATTCTCGTATATGCCATCAAATTCTTCCGTCCAAATCTCGTAGACTTTGGAGCATGCTGAGATCCCGCGTCGGACTGGCTCAGAAAGTGTGAAGAAGAAATAGGAGCTATCATCCCACATCCACTGGATAGGAAGTTCGACTATCTTTGATGGCTTTCCCTGATAGGTCCAAAAATAGGGATAATCATTATCCATCATGGTCGACGAGTACAGAAACTCGTGTTCGTGCATGAGACGAATCGTCCCTTCTGTAATTTCTGCCATGGGCGCCCGGACTCCCTTCGGTCTTATCTTCAAAATTCTGTCAAAGATGTCGAGGGTCCTCTCCATAGCCTCTCTTTCTTTTTCGTACCCGGCTTTTGGATCACTCTCGTGCAGATAGCCATGGTAAGCAACTTCATGCCCTTGTCTTAAGACTTCTCTTGCCATATCAGGGTATTTTTCAATGATCCACCCTGGAATAAAGAAAGTGCACTTGATCCCATGTTTCTCAAGGACTTTGAGAATTTTTGGCACACCAAAGCGGGGGCCATAGGAACCTTGAGCTAAGTTTCCAGGTCGGTGCCGGTTCTCAGGATTGCGGCTGAGCCAAAGAGTTTCTCCGTCCACGTCGAAACTGAATAGAACCGCACATTGAACACCCTTCGGCCATATTTTTGAATCGATTGTGTTAAGATTTGGCATCGGTAATCTCCTTTCAGTGCAATCTGGATTCTTTTTTGAACCCATCATGCATGGGTTTTCGCTTATTGGGGCGTCGGGAGATGGAATCATACTTCCTGTCACAACATCAATTGAACCACTCCGGAAGATCAAACGAGGTGAGAGTATGAACTTTCACCGTGTCTATGAGATCCTTGACCGTGATGTAGTTGGCCTCTGCATCTCTGTCGTTACCAAATCTTCGTCCTACTTGGAATTAATCTCGCTCTCGAATAAGAGGTAATGTCGAGCAATGGATGCTTCCGCCATTTTTCTGGCACTCTGAGTAATCGATCGGAATGACCTCTATGCCATTTTCCCTCAAACGTTCGGCAGTTCCTTCCCCCTGGTTAATTGCAAAGAGAACTTTTCCAGGACGAATGGCAAGACAGTTGATAGCCATATAGCTGTCCGCATGATGCACATCTATAAAACGAACCTTAAGTTCATTCAGGGTATCCAGAAACCAATAGGGTAGGCGCACGACATTGACCAAAGCCACATCACGATCAACCATCACAAGAGCTCCGTCAATATGAAGACTATGTCCTGTCAAAGGAACACGGATCAGTCTAGTGCCCTGGACCCTAAGGACCTCTTCTATCTGTCGAGCAGCCTCCTCATTCTGCCTGTAAGAGAGGCCTAGCACAGCGTTCTTATCGTTCAAGAAGGCAAAGCTTCCACCTTCGAAAAGGCCACTTCCATGGATGGTACGTAAAATCGGCATCCCCAGTTCCGCGACTTTCTTGGTCACAAACGCCTCTTCACCACGGCGTCCTGTGCCTGGGAATTTGCCCACAGGGCCCATCCGTCCGATAATAAGTCCCCCTTGCACAGCAGCCCCATTATCTCGCGGAAACATAGCCTTAGGATCTCTCGAAGAGCCTTCCACATGCACAACCTCTACGCCTTCTCTACGTAAAGCTTCTACCATTTGGTCATGTTCTTTCTGCATCTTCTCGAGGTTGGGTGGCTCTTCTCCTCGCCAATACCATTGTTCATCATCGTCGATCAGTGCTTCAATGGATGGATCATATTTTCTCTTGGTCATCACCTTGATTTCGTCCCCGGGCCGATGGACCAAAACGAGTTTTAAGGGACCGAAATCATCATAAACTCCCCATTGCCTCCCCCAAACCCGCTCCTGCATCGCCGGATCTTCAAACACCGGGTGGGACCTTGGAGGAATTCTTTTTAGGACTTCGTGATAATATTGCTGGGTGTCCTTCAGTTTCATCAGAAGTCATCTCCTTTCACTCGAAAAATTTGCCCTTGGCTAGAGCCTTGCGTCAGCGGTCAGGAACCGATACTAAGGTTTTGAATCCAATTCCTTCCCCGGATTTAACTCTTGAGATACTTCATGATCGCCTTGAACTGACACTTCTCATCCAGGTCTGCCTTTGCAAGCACCATCTAAGCATGACCACTTCCCAGGACGACCGCGTCCGTCTTGATTGAATAGGGGTAATATCTAGTCAATTTTAATATAACCGCGATCAAAGACAAGTACCAATGACTATTTTTGGACTTATTTGGTATATCTGTTTACCAAAGCCTGATAGCATATTAGCCTTTAGCAGATGTTTCTTGATTATTTTCCTTTTTGTAGTGGATCTCTTGCGATAACCGGTATCAAAGTCTGGAGTACGCAAGACATGCGGTATACTCATTTGCTCTAAAGGTTTAGATCATCTTAGAACCTTCTCTGTAATATCAAGCTCTCCCCCTGTTGAGTTGCCTGTCGACGTAGTATATTTTCATTCTGAGGAAGTAGTCTACGCTTGTCAGCAGAATGTGTCAATTGAATTCTATTGACAGAGAGTTTTCCCTTTGTCTATACTGGGTCTGAAAAATGGCTGTTTCTAAAGTTGGGCATCGTCCAAAGCCATATTTATTCTCCCTCAACGGTCCTTGCGCCTGTACTTAAGTCCCCAAAGAAATGGCACAATAGCACCGCAGGAGAAAATAGGGAAGGAGATCGTGCCATGTCAAACATTGAGGTCAAACAGAAGCACTATAGCTATGCCTTCAGTCCATATCTTGAACCTGTGACGAAGATCAAACCTGGGGATAGGGTGATCATGTACACTGAGGATGCCCTGGAAGGTAGGATTAAATCAAAAAACGATCTTCCAAGTAAGGTCCTGGCAGGCGTGCATTACCTGAATCCGCTAACGGGTCCAATTTACGTGGAAGGAGCTGAACCCGGCGACACTCTTTCCGTTCATATCGAAAGCATTGAGCCTACTAGGGATTTTGCTGTTAGTTGCTTCATCGATTATTTTGGAGGCTTGACGTCAACGGGCCTCACACGCATGTTGCAGGCCCCCATTCCAGAAAAGACCTGGATCTGGACGTTAAGCGAGGGGCCCGAGGGAAAATGCTTCGTCAATGATGAGATCAGAGTAAGAGTTCCATGGAATCCTTTCATGGGTAGTTTTGGGGTTGCCCCCTTCCTTGAAGCTATTTCCTCTCTCACCCCAGGAGCCTTCGGGGGCAACATGGATGTTCCAGACGTGAAGCCTCTAAACACGATTCACCTCCCTGTTTATAATGAAGGTGCACTTTTTTTTGCAGGAGACTGCCATGGGCACCAGGGTCAGGGGGAGTTATGCGGCGTGGCTCTCGAAATCCCCTGCAGGCTTACGGTGGTGCTTGACGTCATCAAGGGAAAGACGATTGAATGGCCGCGAATCGTATCGAAGGAGGCGATCATGGTCATCGGCAGTGCCAGGCCGATGGAGGATGCTGCTCGCATCGCTTATGGAGAACTTGTCTTATGGATGGAGGCTGAGTTTGGGTTTACTCGCTGGGAAGCCTATGAACTGCTATCCCAGATAGGAGGTCTCTACGTGGGCAACATGGTTGATACGAACTATTCCCTCGTGGCTTCAGTCAGAATGCAGTACTTGAACCGATCTAAGAGCTGATGTCACGTCAGGACAGGTGAATCTGCATGTGCTCAGATTTGTACGCATGCGATGGATGTATTATGAACCCATTATGCAATATTCCCGGACCCAGAATTTAGACTTGTGCTCGAAGAAGTGCTTCAGTATTAGAATGCCAACCAATCAAACTGGCGAGGTGAGAGTCAAGGCTTTACCGCTCGTTTATGAAATGTTGTAAATAGAACAATCTTTTGGTGAAAGGAGATGACTTCTGATGAAACTGAAGGACACCCAGCAATATTATCACGAGGTTCTAAAAAGGACTCCTCCGAAACCCTTTCCAGTGTTTGAAGATCATGATATGCAAGAGCGCGTTTGGGGGAGGCGATGGGGAGTCTATGATGACGTCGGTCCCTTAAAACTGGTTTTGGTCCATCGGCCCGGGGACGAAATCAAGGTGATGACCAAGAGAAAATATGACCCTTCCATTGAGGCATTGATTGACGATGATGAACAATGGTACGTGTTGGGCGAGGAACCGCCAAACCTAGAAAAAATGCAGGAAGAGCATGACCAATTGATGAATATTTTGCGCAAGGAAGGCGTGGAGGTTGTGCCTGTCGAAGGTTCTCCGAGAGATCCGAAAGCAATGTTTACCCGCGATGACGGCGTTGCGGTCCAGGGAGGGTTTGTCGTCGGCAGAATGGGTGCTGTTGGCAAATTCCCAGGAACAGGCCGCCGTGGTGAAGAGGCTTTTGTGACCAAGAAGATCGTGGAGCTGGGGATGCCCATCTTACGTACCATCCATGGAAGTGGCCTTTTTGAAGGTGGGAGCTTTGCCTTCTTGAATGACAAAAACGCGGTGCTAGGCCTTTCTTACAGGCAGAATGAGGAGGCTGCTCGACAGATAGAAGAGGTCCTTAGGGTCCAGAACACAAGACTGATCCGTGTTCCTTTAACTGGATATAATATTCATATCGATGTGGGCATCGTTATGGTTGATCGGAATCTGGCGCTGGTCAATGTTACGCAGCTCCCTTATTGGTTTCCTGATACTCTGAAGGAACTCAATATACGTTTCATTGATATCCACCATGCGGACAACTTCTTCGCGATCAACTGTCTAGCCATCAGGCCAGGAAAGGTTATTATGGCTACTAACAACGGGGAGGGGACTGCGGAACGTCTGAGGAAAAATGGCGTAGAGGTCATTCCCATAGACTATTCGGAATGCCAGAAAGGTGGTGGAAGCATCCATTGCTCCACTTTGCCCCTTATTCGAGAGCGAGATTGATTTTGGGTGGAGTGAACATTGGGATGGACCGAGGACGCGTCGTTATGATTACGGACAATGCCACTTCTTTAATGGACTTTGATCGCTTCTATCTCAGAAGGCCGAAAGGAGACAAAAAACATGAGCGGGATGACGAAGGAGAAACAAACGGCGCTCGATTGGATTGAGAAGAATGAAAAGCGGCTCTCTGACTTTCATCAGGAGATCTGGCACTATGCCGAGCCCGCTTTTCGTGAATATCGATCCGCGAAGGCGTACTGCGAGTTACTGCGGAAGGAAGGGTTTGAAGTGGTGGAAGGAACCGGAGGCATGCCCACAGCCTTCATGACAACCTTTGGAGAGGGGAAGCCTGTCCTGGCCTCGTTTGCAGAGTATGATAGCACACCCGACAACTCTCAGAAAGCAGTTCCTTACAAGGCGCCACGAGACGGTGTCCACCCATGGGCTGCCGGTCACACGGATCCACATTCGGCTCTGGGAGTCGGGGCCCTCACCGGCATACTGGCTGCTAAAGAAGCCATGAAGAGGCACAACCTGAAGGGAACCTTAAAACTTTTTGGTGAACCAGCGGAGAAGGTGTGCGGATCGAAACCCGTCCATGCAGCCAAGGGATATTACAACGGCCTTGACGCAGCCATCAGTTACCACCCTACCTATTGGCCAGTTGGGAACACGGTCATCTGGGATACCCAGTTTGGGTCCTACTGGAGCGTCCTTTTCACCTTTGAGTGTTTGGAGCCTGAGACGTGGATCGGCGCTAATTTACTGGTGCACCCGGACAACCCTCATGCAGCGGCGAGATGCCCAGGAGCTTTGGACGCCGTCTGCATGATGTATCTGGTCACCAAGTCGACGAAGGAGGCAATGTATCCCCATACCGGCACCTGGACACTCAATGAATTCATCTTGGTTGCGGGGCAGTGTACCTCTGATAACCTTCCACCCCGGATCAGTCAGATTCAGTATTCCTGGCGGTCTCCAACGCTGGCCATCCAGGAACAGATTTACCGGGTATTGGAGAATAACGCGAAGCATGTGGCTGAGATAAACCATTGCAAGCTTTCGATCCGCTGGATCACCAAGACGAGGGTGGGGCTTCCCAACCATACCATGGCTAATCTTGTGTACAAAAATTTGGAATTGGTTGGTCCTCCAAGGTACGGAGAAGAGGCAAAGAAGATAGCCCGGGAAGTGCAGAAGAACTGCGGACTCACACCGATGGAGAATCCGATTGAGGAGATGTGCGAACGTCTTGTTACTCCTCAAGAAGATGAAGCCTCTCTGCGTAAGATCCTCCCACCGTGGCAAAAGAACTACTCCTCGGCCGACTATGTTGACTATACGTGGCATACTCCTACTGCTCACTTGTGGACTTCTAGAGCCCACCTCAAATCGCCTGATCCAGCCTATACCTACCCGATGTGGGTGTTCTGTGCGACCGGCGGTATTCCCTGCATGATCGATCCTGCCTTCTTGGCGGCGGGCAGGACAATTGCGGCCAGCCTGATCGAGTTGCTGATGGACCCTTCGGCATTGAAGAAGGCTCAGGATGAGTTTAAGGAGAGGACGGGTGGGGGAATTGGAGGGTCGAAATGGGTGGCGCCTCTATTGCCTCCCGATTTTGAGCCTCCGGTGGATTTACGATGGCCGGAATATATCACGACAGAAAGAGGAAGGGAATGGTGGATCCCAACTCCGAAGAGGGAAGGGACCTAGAGGAGGAAAGTGGAATAAGGGCTAAAACGATCAAAATAATGTTCACAAATCAAAATAACCCTTAGTCATTGTCGGTTGTCATCCGCCCGGGTTTGGCTCCATTCAAGTTCGTTTTCAGTCTCTCAACCACCGAATTGAACTCACCCTCGTTTGGTGGAATCTGTATCATGGATATCTTTTGTCCCATATTTTTCTAGCCAGAACCGGGCAATGTCTTCTCCTTGGGTTATCCAGGTACCCTCCTTATTCTCCATATAGGACAATAGGTTATCTATGAGTTTAACTCTACTGAATCGGCCAGCAATCTGAGGATGAAAAATAAGGTTTAGAAAGGCACCGTTCTTGTATATCTCATCAAATTCCTCGATCCATATGTCAAAGACTTGTTTACAGCTGGAAATACCACGCCTCACTGGCTCGGAAAGTGTGAAAAAGAAGTAAGAGGCATCCTCCCACATCCACTGTGTAGGCAATTCCACAATTCTAGTGATTTCGTTTTCCCGTTGCCAGAAATGCGGAAAGTCATCGTCCATCATCATGGATGAATACAAAAATTTGTATTCGTCCATGATCTGAACGGTTGATTCAGTAACTTCGTATAGAGGCGATCTAAAACCCACAGGCCGGGTTTTCAGAATACGGTGGAAGACCTCGAGTGTACGGTCCATGATCTCCTTTTCCTTTTCATAACCGGCATTGATGTCGAATTCATGTAAGTATCCATGGTAACCGATTTCGTGTCCTCTTGATTGAACGTCTTTGGCCATTTGAGGGTATTTTTCAATGATCCATCCCGGTATGAAAAATGTGCTCTTCACGTGATGTCTGTCAAACACATCAAGTATTTTGGACACGCCGACCTTTGGACCGTATGCTCCTTGGGCTAAGTTACCTGGCCGGTGCCAGTTGTCAGGATTTCTGGACGTCCACAACGTTTCCCCGTCCACATCAAAACTAAACATGACGGCACATCTTATACCCTCCGGCCAAACACTAGCTTTGTTTTTGTTCATCCCTTTTTCTGTTATCATATTCATTTTTCCTCCCACTGAATTGGCATTCCGAGTAACCAATGCCTTTACCTATTGGCTCTTGGAATTCTTGGCGGAGAAGAAGATTCGTACGACAGCAAAACGTCACGCTGATAACGACATGTTATCGATTCACCCCGGAAAGGTCATTGTGGCCATCAACAGCGGTACCGGAACGGCAGAGCGGTTGGACAAAGCCGTAGTTTCGACATGACACGTTAAAGATTCCCTAAAGCCTTAAGAACCCTTTCAGGCGTCATCGGAATGTCAAGCCAGACACCAATAGCATTATATACCGCCTGCGAAATGGCTGGAATTGGGGCTGCTATGGGAGCTTCGCCTGCTCCTTTAGCACCGTACGGTCCCACCGGGTCATAGGATTCGCAGAACATCACCTTGGGGGCAACCGGAAAGTCAGTTGTCCGCAGAACTTTGTAATCAAGAAAATTTGGATTTTTTATTTCTCCTGTTCTCTTATCAAAAATAAGGCTTTCGACTAATGCAAAGCCCGAAGCAGCTATCGCCCCACCTACAACTTGATTCTCGACGAGTTTAGGATTCACAATAGTGCCACTGTCCTGAGATGCCAGGTAGTCCACAATCCTGATATGTCCGGTCTCTACATCTACTTCAACCTCAGCAAAATGCGCGGCAAAGTGTCGGCTAAAGTTGGTGGAGGGCGGCATGGGTTTGCCAGACCGTCCAATGATGATGGACGGTGGAGACTGAGTGTGGGGCAATAGCCTCGACATGAGGTCTTCCAGCCGAATAGTATGGCTTGAATCATCTCTGCAAAAGACAACACCATCCCTGATTTCCAGATCATCAGGGTTCCTCTTCAGATAGAACTGTCCAGCAATCTCTAATATCTGCCTTTTTGCATCCAATGAGGCCACCAAAGTTGCGTATCCGGTTCTAAATGTGGTATTACTGGCAATGGAACCATGGCTCCAAGGTGATGCATCACTGTCTCCGGGCACCACCTCTACCTTACTGAGAGAAATTCCCAAGGCCTCTGCCACAATTTGGGTCTGAGTCGTCTCACTGCCTTGCCCCTGGCGACCGATGCTGCAAAGTAGAGTCGCGCTTCCGTCTACATGAACTTTCACTATGGCCGAGGTATTTCCTTCCTGCTGGACACCACAACAGTGGCTTCCCGTTCCCACGCCAACAGCCCAACGTTTCGAACCTTCTACCCGGCATGGAATCCCCCAACCTTTCCATCTTTCCTTCCAACCAAAAGCCTCTGCTCCTTTTTCCAAGCATTCGTGGATGGCTTCGCTAGACAAGGTGTTTGGCAGCGGCCAATCGTCGCCGGGATTGAATCTCGCACGGTAATCCGCATATTCTTTTGGCACCTTGCGAAGAGGTTCCCCTGATCTCACGTGATTCTTGAGCCGGAAGGTCAAAGGGTCAATATCCAACTTGATCGCCGCCATATCAAGAAGACGTTCCGTAAAACTCCCCAAGGTCACGTCGCCTACACCCCGCATGCACCCCGCAGTAAGCAAATTTGTGGATACAGGCTGGACGGTGAATTTCCCGTGAGGTCCCCTTCCCCAAAGATCGACGCAAAGAAATCCAACATCCGGTTTGAACCCATACCCGCCGTTATCAACAATGTGATGGACCTCGATTGCGATTATCCTTCCGTCTTTGCCGCATCCGATTCTTCCTCTACTTCGCTCGAGATGACGCCTTTTGACTCCTAGAAAACACTCTTCCTGTGTCAGTTCTATTTTCACTGGACGCCGTATCTTCCTGGATAGTAAGACAGTGACCATATGGAAGTTATTGATCCACCACAAGCCGAAAGAAGAACCAGAAGGCAGGGCTATTGCTCTAACGGAGCTGACAGGTATCCCAAAGGCTTGCGCAACCATGGTCTGACATTCAGCTGGCGTTTGTGTAGATGTCCATAGAGTAACTTTGTCGCCAATCCACTTCGCAATACAGGCATTACGTCCGATGGGTGCATGTGCCTGACTTCCAAAAATCATGCTGCTTTCGACTACTACTTCCGAATCTTTGAACCCTTGCTCGACATCCCCCCATTCCACAACCTTCAACGGACGAGCATTGCCCTCGCTTCGGACCTGAGGCGCATCCCTTTTTAACGCTTCCTCCGGATCAAAAACGGCTGGCAACAGCTCATAGTCTATTTTGACCATTCGCGCTGCACGAGCAGCAGTCTCCTCATCTACCGCCGCGACTGCAGCAACTTCATCACCCACAAACCGTACCCACTCATCCATTATTTTGCCCACGTAGTTGAACCAACAAGACTGCCAATCCCAATTGGGCGCATCGTGGTGAGTTACAATACCAAGAACACCGGGCAATGCTTCTGCGAGGGAAGTATCTATATTACGGACTTTTGCATGTGGGTGTGGGCTTCGAATGATCTTGCCATAAACCATGTTAGGAATCGAAAAATCTATTGCATATTCGAGACTGCCGGTAACTTTTTGCCAAGCATCTTTTACAGTTACACTCTTGCCAATTACGGAAAGATCATGAGATTTAGTGTTTATTTTTATCATTATCCATATCCTCAAATTTCTGTGCCGCTTTTAAAGCGGATTTTATTATTAGTGGGTAGGCACCGCAGCGACAGATATGCCCACTTAAAGCCAGGGCAACTTCTTCGGAATTTGGCCGTTTATTCCTCTCCAATAAGGCCTTGGTGCTCAAAATCATACCCGGAGTGCAGAAACCACATTGGAAACCTTGCTCCTCGACAAAGGCCTCCTGGATGGGATGAAGTTTGTCGTAAGTACCCAATCCCTCAATGGTGGTAATTTCTTTACCTTCCGCCTGCATTGCAAGCATTATACATGATAGAGTTGGATTTCCATCCAATAATACGGTGCAGGAAGCACATTCTCCCCGAGAGCAGGATACGCGAACTCCATGCAATCCGAGTTTCTTAATTAACACATCTGACAACATTTCATTGGGTTCAATCTGGACGTCATAATATTGTCCATTTACTCTTAGCTTAGTCATATCGAATCTCCCAGTTTTCGAACGACATCTTTCAAACCCCGATGGACCAGCACCTCACTCAATTTCCGGCGATAATCGGCAGAGGCGCGTATGTCTGTAATCGGGCTTGTTTCCTCGGCTGCTTTCCGGCTGACCCTTCCCACTAAAGCATTATCGATCTCGCGAAATTTCAACCCACGAATCAAATTTTCAGCACTGTGGATTCGGACCGGCTTAGGTGCAACCGCTCCCAGCGCAATCCTGACATCTGAAAGTTCTTCGGCGTCACTCACCGTTATCCTCACAGCCGCATTCACCTGGGCGAGGTCCACGCTCGTCCGTGTTTCCTTCAAGAAAACAGCCTCTGTATGGGGGGGCGGTATAGAAATACGTATTTCTGCCAGAAGTTCATCCTCTTCAGTAGCCACCTCATTTACACCCCTGAAAAACTCTTCCACCGGAATCCATCTTTCGCCAGTAACTCTCAATAACTTTAACCGCGCGCCGAGAGCCAAAAGAGGAATAGGCAAATCTGCGGCCGGTGAGCCATGGCAAAGATTTCCGCCGATCGTCGCCATATTTCGGATCTCAGGGGAACCCAGACACTTGGCCGCTTCGCTGAGGACGGGTGCCCAGCGTCTTATCTCTGATGATTCTGCAATGTCATTCACTTTGGTGAGCGCACCCATCTGGATCTCTTCACCGGCGGACCTAACAAAAACAAGGTCGGGGATAAAAGTTAAATCAATACAATGGTCCAGATGAATGCTTTCATCCTTCCATTGTGGTACCAAGTCTGTGCCCCCCGCCCAAAAAACAGCTCCCTTGCCTAGTTTCTTTTTTAAAACACAAGCCTCTTGGGCCGTAGTCGGTCTTAGATATCTAAATTTTTCATTCATATTACCCATCGCTCCCATTGATGAATACCATGTTCTCATTTCCGTGGTTTTCTGAGGATTAATTCGGAGTGGAAGCTTAGATCCGTGTTCATTCGGGACTACCTAAGGAATCCACTTCGTACACACTGAAGAATCCTTACCTTCAATCTACCATCGCCCCGAGTCGATGGAACAGTACATTCAATCGGATTGTTTGTCAACACTCAATTTCGTCTCGAATGCGCGCTATAGAACTCCTAATTCCCTAGCTCGGCTCCAGCACTTCTCAATAGCATCCCCTGCATTTTCAACAATACTATCTTCTTCAATCCCCAACAACCTTCCATCCTGCTTGATCACTTTTCCGTTGATGATCACAGTATCAATATCTGAAGACTCACCGTCGTAGACAACATTCATCAACGGGAACGTCATTGGGAAGAGACGAAAGCCTTCCATGTCAACCAAAATCAAATCAGCTCGACACCCTTCACGAACCCTACCGATATCTTCCCTTCCAAGAGCCTTTGCTCCAGCTACCGTTGCCGCGTAGAAGACATCCGTAGCTTTTGTCCATTCAACGCCCATCGTATTCATCTTACCGACTAATCCGATTGCCCTGAGCTCATTCAACATTCCAGGGGAGTGATAGTCGGTCCCCGCAGCCACATTCGGTATCGCAGAATAACGAGGGTAAAAGGGGATCATCGACCTGTTCTCTACTGCCGACCGTGCACAGTGCACCACATGAACCCCTGACGCCTCTAACCTTGACCGTTCTTCTCCCATCGATGTACAGTGACTCAGGACGACATCTGGTCCCAGCAGACCTGCTTTCGACAGGAACTCTATTAGATTCACACCGAACTTCTGCCTGAATTCCTCTTCCTCCTCTGCGGTCTGTCCAACATCCAGAGTCATACGCATCCCCAAACGGGAGCAGGCGTCACGAATATCCCTGACGACTGTCTGATCACAAATATCTGACGCCTGATGGCCGAGCCAGATTTCTACTCCCCCGGGGTTGACAGGGTGATGTTGACTCCAGACTTCGACACTCTCATTCAGATCCCATAATTCGTGCTTTTGTTGTCGGACTTGATCATCAGTGATGCGAGTGGCTGCCACATGTGTTCGTAATCCCGTCAGGGCGGCTAGGTGGATCAAAGGCCCACACGCGGGTATAGGGCAAGGGTCGAGGACGGCGGTTGTCCCTCCGCTGATGCATTCCATGACTGCCAATTGCAGAACGGCTTCCATCTCCTCCTGTGAGAGACAGGAGAGGGCGACGTGGACCAGTTTCGCAATTCGCCTCTTCGGTGTCATTACGCTGCCGTAAAGATGATGGCCCTCAACGAGTCCCTTGCACAGGCTTGCCGCAAGCAGATGACAGTGAGTATTGATGAACCCTGGCAAAATAACTTTCCCGTGAGCGTCGATAGCCTTAGCGGCATGATCCGACAGCTTCCCGATCTTGGTGATGAACCCGTCCTCAATAAGAACATCGCCTTCCATGATCTTCACAGTATCGAAGTCTTCATAAAAATAGGTAACGATGAGACCTCCGCGAATCAGCAGGTGATCCATGGTTGATTCCCTCAGCGTATTGCCAGGTATTCATTGATGATGCGCAAGTCTTCTCTCATTTCCCACAGGGCGTGGAATCCTATGCAGTAAACGTCAATGTGCTCGTGGTACTGAAGGACCCATTCTAACGAGCCTTCCAGGTCTGGAAGTAAGCGCCCTCGATTCAGTATTTTGATCACGCATGTTCCCTTGCCATTCCTGTGTGCTTGTTCCAGTGCTTGCGTCATTTCAACCATCGTACCCGAGTCTAGCCTCGAACCATCTTTGTTCAGCGTCACATAAACCACTTCAATCTCCGACATGGAGGCGGCCGCTGCTGCCACATCCGGCGAATGGGTCGAGAGTCCAATCGATCGTATAATTCTCCGCTCCTTAGCATCTATCAGGAATTCGAGCGCTGGACGACGTTCATCCAGTTCTCCGGATTGCACGCGGTGCAATAAGACGATATCGATGTACAAGGGATTCAGTTCTACAAAGATCCGGTTCAAGTCCTTCTGGGCTTCCTCTTCTGTCTTAGCATAGGTCTTAGTGCTGATGACAAAACTGGAACGTTCTCTCAACTGTAGTGCAGCAGCAACCTGAGGGTGACTTCCGTAGCTCATGTCTGTGTCGATGAAAAAGACCCCGTAAATCTCGGCGGCATCAACCAAGATCTGTCCACCGTAAGCAGGCACACACTGAACAATGTGTTCGGTACCAAAACATACCTGCGAGACTTCAAGACCACTCTGGCCGAATATCACTCTTTTTGCCCTGAGGTTCGATTTCTCCTCTCCGACGACGTGGAGAGAATTTGTCTCGCGCCCTCGAATTCTCTTGGCCGTGAATACGGGTCCATGTTTCATTTGTTCGAATTCCCTCTGCCTTTCTGCACTATCTGTCGTTGATTCATTGATTCTTAGACCAGCTTAGCGAACACAGTGAAGTGATAAGTGATAAGAAGTTGTTTTGGGACGGGTTAAATATACAAAAACGGGAGCCGTACGTCAAGAACAATCGACCGCATTGATTTTTAGCCGCATTGATTTTTGGCTTGACATCTTTACGACTGTTTGTTATAGGTGCTCCGTCGTGTTTGTAAAGGCCAAAAGGAGCCAGGAAAGATGAGTCGGATGACAAAGGAGAAACAGACAGCCCTCGATTGGATTGAAAAGAATGAAAAGCGTCTTTCTGACTTTCACCAGGAGATCTGGCACTACGCCGAGCCCGCTTTTCGTGAATATCGATCCGCGAAGGCGTACTGCGAGTTATTGAGAAAAGAAGGGTTCGAAGTCATCGAAGGAACAGGAGGCATGCCAACGGCCTTTATGGCGACGTTTGGTGAGGGGAAACCCGTCCTGGCGTCCTACGCGGAGTATGATTGTACCCCTGGGAACTCTCAAAAGGCAGCTCCTTACAAGGCGGCGCGAGACGGTGTCCATCCATGGGCTGCCGGTCACACGGATCCACATTCAGCTCTGGGAGTCGGAGCCCTTGCCGGCATTGTAGCTGCCAAAGAAGCCATGAAAAAACACAATCTGAAAGGGACACTGAAGTTTTTTGGTGAACCTGCGGAGAAGGTGTGCGGATCAAAACCCGTCCATGCAGCCAAAGGATATTACAACGACATCGACGCAGCCATTAGCTACCACCCCACCTATTGGCCTGCTGGGAATACCGCCGTCTGGGATACGCATTGCGGATCCTATTGGAGCGTCCTTTTTACCTTTGAGTGTTTGGAGCCAGAAACCTGGATCGGCGCAAATATGCTGGTACATCCGGACAACCCTCATGCTGCGGCGCGGTGTCCGGGAGCCCTGGATGCAGTTTGCATGATGTATCTGGTTACCAAGTCGACGAAGGAGGCGATGTACCCTCATACGGGCACATGGGTTGTCAATGAGTTCATCATGGTCGGAGGACAGTGTACCTCCGACAATCTACCGCCTCGCATCAGTCAGATTCAGTATTGCTGGAGGGCTCCAACGCTGGCCATCCAGGAACAGATCTACCGGGTACTGGAGAACAATGCGAAACATGTGGCTGAGATTAACCATTGTAAACTGTCGATCCGCTGGATCACCAAGACGAGGCCAGGGCTTCCTAACCATGCCATGGCGGATCTGGTGTACAAGAATATGGAATTGGTCGGCCCTCCGAGATACGGAGAGGAAGCAAGGAAGATGGCGCGGGAAGTCCAGAAGAATTGCGGACTTACTCCGATGGAAGACCCGATTGACGAGATGTGCGAGCGCCTTGTCACTCCTCAGGAAGACGAAGCCTCTATTCGCAAGATCCTCCCGCCGTGGCAGAAGAACTATACTTCGGATGATTATGTCGATTATACGTGGCATGCTCCCACAGCGAGAATGTATACCTCAAGAGCCCACCTCAAATCGCCTGACCCAGCCTATACCTACCCCATGTGGGTGTTCTGTGCGACGGGTGGCATTCCCTGCATGATTGACCCTGCGATCTTTGCCGCGGGTAAGACGATTTCGACCAGTCTGATCGAGCTGTTGATGGACCCCTTGGCATTGAAGGGGGCCCAGGATGAGTTCAAGGAGAGGACGGGCGGAGGAATTGGGGGATCGAAATGGGTGGCGCCTCTATTGCCTGCCGATTTTGAGCCTCCGGTGGATTTGCGATGGCCGGAATATATCACGACAGAAAGGGGGAGAGAATGGTGGATTCCCACTCCAAAAGCTGGGAAGAAGTAGAGGAAAGTGCTTGGGATAATTGGATCAACCTTTACAATCGCTATAAAAGAAAAGGAGGTCGAACATGAGACGAGAAAGGATTCTCAAACCGATCGGATTAAGTTTGTTCCTGGTTGCCCTGGTGATTGTCTGCCTCGCGTTCGTTGCGCCTGTAGCCATGGCTCAACAGAAAGTCTACAATTTTAGACTGCAGCGTTACGAAGGAATGGAGACGGAAGAGGTCTTCATCCCGTTTCCGAAACAAATTGACGCTATGAGTGGCGGAAGGATCGAAATCAAGAACTTTAGAGGGGGTGAGCTTGTTCCAAATGATCAGCTCCTTGATGCCGTGGGCAAAGGGACGCTCGAAATGGCCGTGGGGAGTTCTTCCTACTGGCCGGGCATGATTGATGTTGCCAAGATCGAATTTGGTTTACCAGGCGGGTGGACAACGATTGGGGAGGTCATGGATTTCTATTACGGGAAAGGATTCATCAAGCTTGCCCGGGAAGCTTATGCAGAAAAGGGGGTCTATTTCCTTGGCCCGCGATACGGGGGACCTTATGACCTACTGACAAAAAAACCCGTCCATAGCCTGAAGGATTTGAAAACCATGAAAATCAGGGCGTCATCCATCATGGCGTCTATTCTGAAGAAATTCAACATCCCTACAGTTTTCCTACCTGCCGAAGAGCTCTACACGGCACTGGGCTCCGGTACGATCGACGGCCTGATCTATGGAGGAGTCTACGATTACTACACGATGAAGATGCAAGAAGTGGCCAAGTACTATACCGAACTCAATCTCCAGTATCCAGGGTATGTCGATGATCTTCTCATCAATCTGAAACTGTGGCAATCCCTTCCTCCAGACATCCAGGCTCTCCTTGAATTCGCCACGGTTGATAGGCTGAACCATCTTTTCACAACGTACACCCAGGTAAATTTGTCCAGCATTCGCTCACAACACGTTTTCACCGTGGGAACCTTGCCCCCTGAGGATTCTGCCGCCCTCACTCAAGCTGCGCAGGACGTGTGGAATGAAGAAGCTGCCAAATCAGCTCGGAATGCGAAAGCGATTCAAATGTTGAAAGAAGTTGCCAGAGCAGGAGGGCGGATTAAGTGATGAACCCTCTCATGTCCGTGATGAATTGCGTTGATCGATTGAGTGAATGGGTTGGGAAAATCATAGCGTGGATGGTGCCCGCAATGATCGTTGCCATTCTATGGGAGATCACTGCAAGGTACTTTTTCCGTGCTCCTACGTCGTGGGCCCACGAACTATCAACGATGCTCTACGGGGGATTTGTTTTTCTTGCAGGAGCCTACACTCAGCGCTTTCGAGCCCATGTGCGCAGTGATGCTCTCTATCGATTTTTCCCTGTCAGGGTGCAGCGTGTATGCGACGTCATCACGGGCTTCTTGGCGATTGTTTTTCTGTTCATCCTGCTGGATGTGTCATGGGAGTTTGCCAGACGTTCCTGGGAGGCCAGAGAGTTTTCGAGCCTGAGCACATGGGCTCCACCCATTTATCCCTTTAAGTCAATGATTTTCTTGTCCACATTCTTTCTTCTGCTTCAGCTGATCGTTACGTGGATGGAGGATGTGTTCATCATGTTAGGAATCAGAACAACGAGACAGGAGAGAAAAGTCGATGCCGCAAATTGACCCGATAATCGTCACCCTGTTGATGTTTGGAGCCATGCTATTGCTCATGGCCATGGGAGCACCTCTTGTTTACTGTCTATCGATTGTGGGAATGGCCGGTGCTATTTTCCTGTGGGGGGTTAATGGTGCGGAAATGGTGGTCGTCAGCACCTTCGGTCTCATGAATACGTTCGTTCTGGTGGCTCTGCCACTCTTTATCTTCATGGGGCTGGTCTTGGAGAGTTCGGGCATCGCGGACAATCTCTTTGAGATGTTCTACAAGGTCATGGGGGGTCTAAACGGCGGGTTGGGGATGGGGACGGTCATCATCTGCGCAATGATTGCGGCGATGGCCGGAGTCAGCGGTGCAGCAACGGTCAGCCTTGGAATTATCGCCCTTCCGGCCATGATCAAGCGGGGATACGACAAGAAACTTACCACGGGGACCATTATGGCAGGAGGGGCACTCGGGTTCCTCATCCCGCCCAGCGTCATGTTCGTATTCTATGCATTTTTAGCCCGGCTGTCAGCAGGAAAGCTGTTGGCAGCCGGCATGATTCCCGGTTGTATGCTTGCCACGATCTACATCCTGTACATTGGCATCCTATGTCACTATAAGCCCCATCTGGGGCCAGCCATCCCTCTTTCGGAGAGAGTGGACTTTTGGGGAAAATTGAAATCCTTAAAGACACTCATTCTCCCCGGCTCCCTCATCTTTGCCGTCTTAGGCTTCATGTATATGGGAATTACATCAGCGACAGAGGCGGCGGCCATTGGAGCAGGAGGCTCATTGGTCTGTGCTGCTGCGTATCGCAATTTGACCTGGAAGGTGTTTTACAGGGCGATGATGAACACCACCAAGGTCATGGGAATGCTCATGTGGATTGGATTGGGAGCTGCTTTTTTCAGCAAGATCTACCTGGGCCTGGGATCCCAGCAAATGGTCCAGAATTTTATAGAGCGGGTTCACTTGGGCCCCTATGGCGTCCTGACCATTATCCTTTTCACTTACTTTGTCCTCGGATGTTTTCTCGACGACACGGCCATTCTTTTTCTGACAGTGCCCCTCTATGTTCCCATAGCAAAAAATCTGGGGTTTGATCCGATATGGTTTGGAGTTTTGTTCGTAGTAAGCATGCAGACAGCCTACCTGACCCCTCCTTTCGGGTACAACCTTTTTTATATGAGAGGGGTTGCTCCTCCGGAGATAACGACTCTGGATATTTACCAGTCGGTCATTCCGTTTATTATACTTCAAACCATAGGTCTCATACTGATCATTATCTTTCCCCAGATTGCCCTGTGGCTCCCCGATCTGCTATTTGCAGAGTGAATTTGATGGTTTGAACAGTGTTTTGCGAGCCATCAAGATGTCCACAAATTTCAAGAGATAGAAGGAAAGGGGCTGCAGGAAAGACACATGGGGCCGCTTCCGCAAGCAGACAGGTGAAAATGGGAAAGGCTGAAGGCTCCGGACCGAGTCTTGGGTGAGACTGTTTAAGAAGAATTCTCATTCCAGAGCAAATCTTCGATAATTTGACGTCATGGGGGAAAGGATATGAAGAAGGATACGAAAAAAAGCAGGAAGACGAGTAGGGTTAAAGGCGCGAGGAAAACTAAGAAGGTTGGGCAAAAGGAAGGGGTAATCCTGCGGTCAGACCTCTTCAAGGCGGATCTGGTGCTCCATCACGGGAAGATTGCCACCTTCAATCGTTCGAACAAAGTCGTCGAAGCAATCGCCGTGAAGAATGGAAAAGTGCTGGCCCTGGGCAATAGCGATTCGATGCTTACGCTTGTCGGACGGGGCACTCGGAAGATCGACCTCAAGGGAAGAATAATGATTCCCGGTTTCATTGACTCACACGTTCACCCAGACATGCACGCCATGTTCCGCTACAAATGGCGAGACATGAGCTGGCCTACTATTCGCAGCGTTGATGACTGCCTTAAATTGATCAGGAAGGAAGCTCAATCGAAGCCACCCCAGGACTGGCTCTTGGGTTTCCGTTATGACGACCAGAAGGTGGGTGGATACCCATCCATCAAGGATCTGGATGACGCGGCGAATGGTCGGCCTGTCCTCATCATGCGCACCGATGGCCACATCGGCATTGCCAACCATGCCGCTTTTCAACTGTGCGGTGTCGATAAGAATACCCCTAATCCAGCCTTCGGCCAATTCGATCGGGATCCCCACACTGGGGAGCTCACAGGTGTGGTTCGCGAGACCGCCACCCACCTGCTGCAGGAAAAAATCGAACAGAGCTATACCCTCGATGAATTGGTGACCGCATTCCCTCCCATCCTCGATGAATACCTTCGGTACGGGATTACCTCCATACACAACTCGGCTACTACGAGGAATGGGTTTAGGGCCTATCAGGTGCTTCGCCAGGCAGGGAAGCTTCCCATTCGTGTCGGAGTCAATATCAGTGGATGGGAGAAAGGCTTTCCGGAAGCCTGCATGGATGCGGGTATCCGGACAGGGCTCGGTGATGAATGGATCAGGATCATCGGGGTCGAATGGATTCCTGACTGCTCAACCAGCGGGCGCACCGCAGCCTATTATGAACCTTACGTGGGCACACCCGTGATTGGCGAACCTACCCCTAACTACGGAGTCTTGAATGCTTTCCCCTTCGAGGATCTTGAGGACCTAAAAGCCCTTGCCATTCGATGCCATCAAGCAGGTCTGAGAATCTGTATGGACGGCCTCGGCGACCGCGGGATTGACTGGGTACTGGATGTCTTTGAAGCTGCTCTCAAGGCGCATCCTGTGAAGGACCATCGGATGCGGATTGAACATTGCAGCTTTGTTCCTCCAAAGATTCTCGAGCGGATCAAACGTGTCGGGGCCATCGACTCCTCAGCGACCGGGTTCATGTATGACCTTGGAGATGCCTACATTTCCGCTCGCGGACAGGAAAACATGAAATGGATGTTCCCCCACCGTTCATTGATCGATGCTGGGATGGTTGCTCCGGGACATTCCGATGATTTCGTAACTCACATCAACCCGATGCGGGCCATCTACTCCCTTGTGAACCGTAAGACGGACAGCGGTCAAGCCTTTGGCCCTGAACAAGCGATTACTGTCGAGGAGGCGCTCCGTTGCTACAACGTGAACGGTGCGTACGCCGGGTTTGAAGAAGATATCAAGGGATCTCTCGAGAAGGGCAAGCTGGCTGACATGGTGGTGCTGGACCGGGATATCTTTACGATTCCCAAAGAAGAGATCAAGGATGTCAGAGTTGATCTCACGATCATTGGGGGTGTCGTCCGTTTCCAGCGTTGAGAGATTTCGTGCGATTGTTTTTCTTGAACAGGGAAACGTCGAGATGAAAACGAATAAAATTGTGGACCTGGCCATCATCAACGGTAAGATTATTACGATGGCGGGAAAGAATAGGATCGCTGAGGCAGTCGCCATCAAAGGCGATAGAATCCTGGAAGTGGGTACCACCCCGCAGATCAAGAAGTTAGTCACACGAGGGACCCAAACGATCAATCTTCAGGGTAAGACAGCAACCCCGGGCTTCATCGAGAGCCATTGTCATGCGAAGGAGGCGGGAACACAGCTGATTTTTGAAGTTCCTGTGAAGGATGCTGACTCCGTCGAAGAGATCATTCGTCGGATTCGACAGAAAGCCAGGACTCTCCCTAAGGCGAAATGGGTAATCGCAAGCGGATATGACGATCAGCGATTGAAGGAAAAGAGGCACCCGACGAAATGGGATTTGGATAGGGCCTCGGAAGAGCATCCGGTGTTTTTGCGACGTCTCGATGGTCATCTGGCTGTGGCGAATAGTAGAGCATTGCTGCTTGCCCATGTGACAAAGGGCTCTTCTGATCCAGAGGGAGGAGAAATTGACAGAATCGCGGAAACGGGAGAGCCCAGCGGACTTCTGAAAGAATGTGCTCAGGATCTGGTGACGAAGATCATCCCTCCATACACCATTGCCGAAATTAAACAAGGGATCCAGGCCGCCTGTGAAACGCTTGGGGCCTGGGGCATCACGTCATTCACGGATGCCCTCGTTAGCCACGACAGCTTCGTCGCATACCATGAACTGGCTGCAGAAGGCAAACTGCGCCTGCGAGTAGGACTCCTCACCCCCTGGTTTCCCATACTGGGAGAGCCAGGATACAGGAACGAGTTGAAAGCCCTCGGGATTAGGGCGGGTTTCGGAAATGAGCAATTGAGGATTGTGGGCACCAAGTTCATATTGGACGGCAGTATGAGCGGCCGGACCGCAGCCTTGTACCAACCCTATTCAAATGAGCCGGGGAATTGTGGCATAACGATGTTTTCCAAAGACGAACTCACAGAGGGGGTTGTTGAAGCTTACAGGGCCGGTCTGCACCCGTGCATCCACGCCATAGGAGATAAAGCGATTGATGTGGTCTTGGATGCGGTCGAGGCTGCATTGAAGGAAAAGTTTACAAGAGATCACAGGATTCGTATTGAACATTGCTCGTTGCCCACCGCCAGAGCAATTAGACGCTTCAAAAGGCTTGGAGTCCTTCCTTCCTCGGCAGTAAGTTTCTTGTATGAACTCGGGTCGGCCCATCTTTCGATGATCGGAGCCAGGCGTATCAAACAATACTTTCCTCATAGGCAGTATATTGAAAAAAACATCTTGGCAGTGGGTCATTCTGATTGGCCCGTAACCTCTGCGAATATCGCGAGACAGATCTATGCAGCCGTCAGCAGGAAATCGTATCTGGGGGAAACCATCGGTTGCGAACAGTCGATTTCCGTGATTGATGCTTTGAGGCTGTATACGATCAACGCAGCCTATGCGTCTTTCGAAGAAAACATCAAAGGTTCGATAGAACCGGGGAAACTCGCAGACCTGGCCGTGCTCGACAGAAATATTTTGAAGATACCTAAAGAAGAGATAAAGGATACGAAGGTTGAGATGACCCTTGTGGGCGGGAAACTCATCTATACGCAATAAACGAGTTCTCATCATCTCATTGATCGAGATGCAATGGGAATCTGGACGTCCCCGTTGTCTCGATGACTATTCGAGGAGGCAAACCGATGCTACCACGTCGTTTTATCAATCCCAAAGACCATTGGAAGCTTCAATTGAAGGTTGCTAAGAACAGTCAGGGGATCGTCTGCAACAAGATGATCTTTGTTGGAGCGCAGGCGGACATGGATGCCAGGGCTCGAATCCGGCACCCCGGCGACTTGTCGAAACAGACGATCGGCAGTATGGAATATGTGGGCCGAGTTCTGGCGGAAGCCGGTGCCGATATGGCAGATCTCGTTAAGATCACTGGTTTTTACGTCAACGACGGCCGCGTCGACGAGAACAGTCTTCTAGCGCAGCTTGCCGACTGCATTGGTTCGACGGTGGCCATTGGCCCTGCTGTGACCCTCGTTCCTATGCCCAGTCTTCTTTATCCTGACACACTGATCGAGATCGAAGCTATTGCCATGCGGCACCCGAATGGCTGGCGCCTGGGGCGCACCGCAGCCTGGAGCCCTGACTGTGTAAGGCTACCCCGTCCCTTCAGCCACGCCCTCCGCTGCGAGGAGATGATCTTCACGAGCGGGATTACTGCGATGGATGGCGAAGGGCGGATCGCTGAGAAAGGCGATTTGGCCGGACAAAGTGGCATTGTGCTACCGAAACTCAACGAGCTTTTGCGTCAACTTGGTGCCGACCTGAACGATTCAGTGAAGACAAACGTCTTCAATGCTGAGCCGGGTCAGAAGGAGAGCTGGGGAGATCCTGCCCTCATTCGCGCAAGTTATTATCGTGAACCTGGCCCGGCGGCGACTGGCATCTCCTTTCCGTATTTTTGGCCTGAGGGCATCATGCTTAAGAACGACGTGATAGCCATGCGGGGCGTGGATGGGTCACGGCTGCCGCGTATCCACGTCTGGCCTAGTATTAACTGGGACTGGCCCGTACATCTACCTTATCGTCATGGAGTGCGATGCGGTGATCTTGCGTTTCTGGGCGGCCAGGTGTCACTGGCGCCTGACTCCAGTGTGACGGTGCTCCACAAAGGCGATATGATCGCCCAGACCCGAAGGGCGATGGAATATATTGGCCGCATCCTCGTGGAACTGGGCCTCAGCTTCGAGCATGTTATTAAGGTCAACTCCTTCTACACGGGAGGGGTCGGCGAGGAGATTTTCCGTCCCAACGGTGAGATGATCTTGTCATTCTTCCCTGACCATGGGCCCACGTTGACGGGGGTATCGGCGCCCTATCTTGCCTATGAGGGCATGATGACAGAGATTGATATCGTGGTGATGGTATGAGGGGGACGAGATATCTGTCGGTAAAGCCTCGGTGTAAAAACAAATCGTTCATTCACTCTTGAATGTTCAGTCAAGCATCTTGGCGAAGAGTGGCCTAGATTGAACCGGTGCTTGCAGAGGCCTCCCAATCTGTGTCCTCACTCTAGCTACCAGCCGATCTATCGGTTCTGCCAGCCCTTCAGCTCTGCATTACTGAGCTGTGGGGAGAAATCCCTCCGCAGGCCGGCGAAGTGGAGCACAACGCACTTAAACACGTGACCCCCTCGACACGCTTCGGGCGGAGGAAACCTCCAAAAGATAGGCTACTGTGTTCTTTTGGAGCTTCGAAGGGTGACCTCTTCGCATTCATCCACGGGGTGTGTGGGTTAGTCCGAAGGGAATGCGGATCGACTGGAGGAAAGGCCGAGGATCATAGCATTGGGAAGACAGTGGTACTTTGCCATCATAATGTGCGACACGAGGCGCTTATAATCCTGGAACGCCAGAGAAATACAGCAAACTCAAGAGGTGGGAGAGAAAGATGAAGAAGCTTCAGAACCGTGATTCTAAAGTTCCAATTATGGAAAGCAAAGTCGCTATCGTCACGGGTGCGAATTCTGGAATAGGGAAGGCGACAGTCCACCGATTGGCGCGAGAGGGCACGAGGGTCGTCTTGGCGGATCTAGTTGATGCGGCCGATGAAGCGAAGGCGATCGTGGCCGAGGGCGGCGAGGCGTTAGCTGTGAAAGTCGACGTGCGCGATGAGGCTCAAGTCAAGGGGCTGTTTGACCACGCGGTTTCTATTTTCGGCCGGGTTGACATCCTTGTAAACTGTGCCGGCGTATGCCACAAAATGTTAGTAGTAAGTGCACCACTGGAGGAGTGGAACTTGATGTTCGAGGTCAACCTCAAAGGCACGTTCTTGTGTTGCAGGGCGGCGATCCCGATCATGCAGCGAGGGGGTAGCGGTGCCATCGTCAATATCGCTTCGGAGCTCGGCCTGGTGGGGCGTCAGGCTTTCGCTGTCTATGGAGCAACGAAGGCTGGCGTGATTCACTTCACGAGGGCCCTTGCTGCTGAATGCGCTACAGACGGGATTCGAGTTAACTGCGTGTGCCCAGGCGCCACCGACACGCCGATGTTGCGAACAGGCGTTGACCCGACAGCGGATCCCGAGACGAGGCTCCGTGAGATCGTGGAGTCGATACCTATGAAACGGATTGGAAGGCCGGAGGAAATTGCCAACGCAATATGCTTTCTCTTATCAACCGAGGCATCGTACATGACGGGTTCAATCGTCGTGGTGGATGGGGGAATCACAGTACTTTAATCATAAGTTTTCTGTTCCAGTATTTCCGATGAAAGTGGTGTTCTTTTGGTTTTATCTCAACTCGCCAGTTGGACAAACAAAGGTTGCTATTTCTTGAGCTGCGGGGTTGCGATTGGATGAATGGTCTTGGTAACCCAAGAAGGGCACCGGATGTCTTTAGAAACTACCTTTGCATCGAACGCCGAGTACACTGGCGCCTTCGATTATAAGGAAGGGAAGTATGGGAATAAGTAAAATCGGCAATGCCCAAGCAGAACTTGATAAGGCCATCAAAATAAACGCGGGCGAGGTTTGGTTCGAGGTGACCAAATTGCCCAATGACGTATATTCCATAGCTGAACCGGGTCATTGGCAGCACGTAATTTCATTTCTAGTCTTAGGCTCTACAAAGGCACTTCTTTTTGATACTGGGATGGGTATCGGTGATATTCGTAAGGTAGTCATGAAGTTGACTAATATTGATATCATTGTTGTAAATAGTCATACGCATTTCGACCATATCGGTGATGATTGGAGATTCTCGGCAGTTTATCTCTATGCCGATGAGAGGGCGGTAGAAACACTGAAAAACGGATACACTCATGATGCATTATTGTTTGATTCAAATCCAGAATGTTTTGTGAAGCCATACCCGCTTGGATTTGACCCGAATAAGTATGTTATACAACCGGTACCTGCGAGTAGAATCCATCGTCTGTGTAATGGAGATTGTATAGATTTAGGTAACAGGAAAGTGGAAGTGTTACATACCCCAGGACATACGGATGATAGTATCACGCTCTTCGATCGTGAGAACAGAGCGCTTTTTACCGGTGATACTTTTTATCCTTCTCGACTATTTGCATTTATGAACGATGATCAGGGTTCATCAAACCTCATCGTATATGAACAAACCGTGAAAGAACTAACTAAATTGGTACCAGAATTGGATTATCTTTATCCTGGTCATAAGAAGCCGCTTGTAAATCCTAACATCTTGAAAGATGTTGCGAGAGCATTCGAATCAGTGAATACGGGTAAAGCCCAGTATAGGCTTGAGGAACTATACTCTAGAACACTGCGCCTATATGAATTCGATGGGTTTTCAATTGTAACTTTGGATGAGACTTAGTCTAACTAAGATATGGGTTTAAACTAATTTATACAGGCTATTATGACGGATCTCAAGATTCTCTGGTAGGGAGTTTTGAGGCGGTCATGGCGTTTGCCGATTCTAAATAGATTACGTGACCCGCAATTCTTGGCAGAAGGAGGAACCCATGCCGATCGCTTCATTCAAACGTACGCAAAGTTGTGTCTTACTGATTGATGCCCAACCCCTCTTTTGGGAGAAGATGATCGGTCCCAAGGAACCTGTCCTGGCGAGGATCGAGCATCTTCTCATGCTAGCAGAATGGTCTAAGATACCAGTGATTGCCACATTTGAAGAGCCGGTCGAGAAAAAGGGCATGTTACCAGAGCGTCTTGAACGGGTTTTTCCAGGCCACGGCCAACGACTTTACAAACGAACGTACAATTGTTGTGCCGAACCCCACATCCGAGAGGCTATTAAGCAACTCGCAGTTCGGCAGATGGTGGTGGCAGGAGCCGAGACGGATGTATGCATTCTGCAATCGGTTCTGAACCTGCTCAGGATGAAGTATCAAGTCTTCTTGTTAGAAGACTGTCTCTTTACAACAGAACCCTACTCGCGGCCTGCTTTAGAACGGATGTATCAGGCTGGTGCTGTTCCTTCCACCTTCAAGATGATGGCTTATGAGTTGACAGGGAGCGTCGACGAGACACCTTGGCTTGAGTACGTACGACCCATTTCCTCCACTTTTCCAAAAAATTTTAGGCGACCTGAGGCATTACCTCCCTTCGGGATCGAGGTCTGAATCTTTGGGATAGCGTTTCCTTGAAAGGCACAGTGCAGGTTTGGTGAGACATGCTTTGGGCCCCACATATCGATAATGATGGAATGGATTCCGATTGCTCAGGAGAACTGGGGTCCATGAGGGCCCCACCATACTCTTCCATTGCAACCCTGGTTTTGACCCTAGGATGGCCCTCCTCTGAACATCTGATGTCGCCTAATGTTGCGGAGACAACTTTTCATTCAAATCGATAGAAAGGAGTAGAGAATTATGAGAAAACACATTGCAAAGGGCGTTCTGCCCATGGTTTTTTTCTCCAGGTTGTGATGCGGTAGATCTTTCTATCTCCGTTTAGTTGGGTTGAGGAGTAGTCGAGATACCTTCTTATCTGGATTTCATGTCTCGGAGTTGCTGTCACAGTGAAAGAGGGACTAAACATAAGCGTGACCTTTCTCTATGAGAAACTAAGCGGTTTTGACCAGCCCCCAATCATTGTACCACACTCAGAGTTACCCATTAAAGGGCACCTGACAAGAGAAAACACCTTTCCTTTAAGAAGCTGAGTTCTTTTGCAGGGTGACCTCCCAGTGCCAGCCCGGATTCTCTCTGTTACCCTTTCCACACCCGTCACTTCTCTCTTTTTGGTTCGCAGTCATTGCCTGACCGCACCAGACTTGTTGAACCGTAGCCCGGCAGAATAGCCTCAGGTACAGTAGGTCTGTAATCCAACGCACTGTGAGGTTTGATCTGATTGTAGTCCTTCCTCCAGTTTTCGATCAGCACCTGGGCCTCAAACAGCATCACGAAGATTTCCACGTTGAGGAGCTCCTCCCTTAACTTCCCATTAAGAGATTCAATATATCCATTCTCCCACGGACTCCCAGGCTCAATGTACAGAGTCTTCACTCCAAGCAGGGTGCCACCATACCCAACTCGACAAATTTCTCTGGCGTTAGGAGATAGATGTTCTGACACGGGAGGAGGTAAGGGGTGACGGCATCGTGAGTGTTACTAAAGTGTAACCGTCTTAACCTAAAATAACCCAAGATATCCCAAGCTAATCCAAGTTGACTTCTGTAACCCATTGATTTATAACTACCTAAAATTTGATGGGGAATCGGCTTTCGAAAGAGGTTGACTACGAATCCGCAGGTCGCCCGCTCGAGTCGGGCCGGGCGCGCCAACGTGAACTATCAGGGGCCTAGACTTCAAACGAAGCGGAACTGGGGGAATGGAGCGAAAGGTTGATCTCCTAATTTCCCCTCGTTAACTCCACGAGTTCTTGTGACCAACCGGAGTCACTTATGATCACTTTTAGGAGAGCCAACGTTCACGACGTCGACAGTATCCACAAACTTGTGAATCATTACGTAGAAAAGGGGATGTTACTTGCGAAAAGCCCCTTCAAAATATACAGAAACCTACAGAGTTTTTTTGTAGCTGAAGAGAACAGGAAAATTATCGCCTGTACGTCCCTTATCGTCTTGTGGAAAGATCTAGCTGAAATTTGCTCCCTTGCTGTGGATGAACGTTACACGAAAAAGGGAATTGGCAGAAAACTTGCCCTTAAATGTATTGATGAGGCGAAGAAACTAAGGATTCCTCAGATCATAGTTCTTACTTACCAGGACAGATTTTTTGAAAAACTGGGTTTTTCCCTGGTTGACAAAGATCTCTTTCCGAGAAAACTCATGTGGGAATGTTTAGAATGCCCAAAACTGGATCACTGTGATGAACGAGCTTATCTGAAGGATCTGAATAGGAAGAGAGCCTCGTGAAACATAATTTTCTGTGCGTCACTGATTAACCTTCCCTCACTTCTTCCCAGTGGCAACGTCCTAACCAGAATGAGATTTTTCCCTTGACATGACTTTTCTGTCATGCTATTAAGCATCCATAGCTTTGTAAGTTAATCACAAAAATTGAATCTTTTTTTGTGGATTATGTAAGGATCGTCTCGCCTGTTTTGTATAACACAAGATTGTCCTGTAAGCCTTGGGACTCCTTCTTGGGAGTAAATTGAACATGAAGGAGGTCATCACGGGTGAAAACAAAGAAAGACCATGCCAAAAATTCACAGAAGAGAGGAAATCTGAAGGACATAGATGACCTCGACCGAAAGATTATCCACGAACTTCAGGGTGACGCCAGAGCTCCGTTCAAGGATATTGCCAAGAGGCTTCGGATTTCCGAGGGAACAGCCCGGAATCGAGTCATTAAGCTGATCGATCGAGGTGTGCTTAAACTGGAAGCTAGGGTTGATCCATTTGCGCTCCCACACAAGATTCCTGCCCTTGTTGGGGTTAGTCTCAGAGAAAAAGATCCTGAGCAGAAGATGAAGGAGCTCGAGAAAGTTCCGGGCATAACGAGCGTCTGGAATACAACGGGTCCATACGACCTTTTTTTTGAAGTCATGGTGGATTCACTTCAAGAATTGAATAGGATTCTTTTCGGGATAGATCGGAATTATGTGAAAGGTGTATCCCGAACAGAAACGTTCGTGATCCTTTCATCGGGTACGAAATTTTTCAAACTGCCGTGAGGCATGATGTGTAAACGTTCTGTTTCTTCACTTTCACCACAGAGACACAGAGGGGACGGAGAGAGGATGTTTTTTGTCTGTTGGGGAGGTGCCGACAGACAAAAAGGTTCTGTCTCGAATAAATTCGGGGGGTCATGGAGAATCGGTACCTCCCAATTCTCCATGAGAACATTTCTCTCAGTGTGCTCCCTGCCTGCCGGCAGGCAGGCGTGTCTCGAATGAGTCCCGCTCCGGCGGGACGAGCCTGCCTGCGCGAGGCCGCTTCGGCGAAGGCAGGTGGGTGGTAAAAATTGGGTTCGAAGACGTAGACTATTTTATGGTCCTGGTAATAACTCAAAGTGAAAGGAGTCAACAATGATTGAAAAAGTAATTATCATGGGAGCAGCAGGACGGGATTTTCACAATTTCAATGTCTATTTCAGGGATAACCCTCGATACAACGTTATTGCATTTACCGCGACACAAATTCCAAACATCGAGGGACGCCGATATCCAAAGGAGCTATCCGGGAAGAAATATCCAAAAGGGGTACCCATTTATTCTGAGAAGCAGCTCCCTGAGCTGATTCGGGAACATAAGGTGGATCTCGTTGCTTTTTCCTACAGCGATATCCCTCATGTGGAGGTGATGAGAAGGGCTGCCATTGTAACGGCGGCCGGGGCAGATTTCATTCTCATTGGTGCTACTTATACGATGATTAAATCCAAGAAACCGGTCATTTCAGTTTGTGCGGTGAGAACCGGTTGCGGTAAATCGCAGACGACCCGTCACATATGTAATATCATGAAAGAGATTGGGAAAAAAGTTGTAGCCGTCCGTCACCCCATGCCCTATGGCGATTTGAGGGCCCAGGTCGTTCAGCGTTTCGCTAAGTACGAGGATTTTGAAAAACACAAATGCACGATTGAGGAGAGAGAAGAATATGAGCCGTTGGTGGCTCAAGGAACAGTGGTCTATGCGGGAGTGGATTATGGGAAAATTCTCAAAGAGGCGGAGAAAGAGGCTGATGTTGTTGTGTGGGATGGGGGAAACAATGACACTCCCTTCTATTATCCTGATGTGCAGGTCGTGATTTTCGATCCCCATCGTCCCGGACATGAACTGCTCTACCATCCGGGCAATACGAACCTTCTTATGGCCGATATTGCAGTGATCAACAAAGTGGACAGTGCTGATTCGAAAAACGTAGAACAGGTAAGAAAGAACATCAAGGAAAACAACCCTAAAGCTCAGATTGTTTTGGCAGATTCGGCAATTTCTGTGGAAGGTTCGGATCAGATTCGGGGAAAAAGGGTGCTGGTGGTTGAAGATGGCCCCACGCTCACTCACGGAGAGATGACTTATGGCGCGGGGGTTGTCGCTGCCAAAAGATATGGTGCAGCCGCCATTGTTGATCCCAGACCTTTCATTACCAGAACCATTAAGAAGACCTTCGAGACTTATCCTAACATTGGTGCCATTCTTCCAGCTATGGGATACAGCAAGGAACAGATACATGATCTGGAAGAGACAATCAATCGGACGGACTGTGATCTCGTCCTCTTTGCGACACCGATCGACCTTCCCAAGTTGATCTCCATCAACAAACCAAAGCTTCGGGTCCGATATGAATACCAAGATCACAGTCAACCCACGCTCAAGGAGCTTCTGTTGAAGCGTCTTGAAAAAATTGACAAATGACGCGAATTGCATGGGAACAAAAGACAATCAGAAAGAAATCCTGCTGATTCCCCTCGGCAGGGACGCCTTCATTTTAATTTCTTGAAAAAATCCGTTTGAGATAG
>Ga0315282_10002379_pt1 | contig 34775 bp, 33 predicted proteins | sample YL17G07_20_MG_FD_203693 | JGI IMG/M metagenome (GOLD analysis project Ga0315282, IMG submission 203693) | Sediment microbial communities from Yellowstone Lake, YNP, Wyoming, USA - YL17G07_20 | ecosystem: Environmental > Aquatic > Freshwater > Lake > Sediment | place: USA: Wyoming | collected...
AGCGAGGGCGCCATTCAGGAGCTATACGAGCGATATAAGGACAAACTGGAGAATGCCTGCGACGAAGTGAGGCGAGAGATATTTCAAACCTTTGTTAACTCCATAGTTGTCCGTGGGGAAGAGCTGGAAATCGAGGTCAACTTGCCATCTATAGATACGATTGCGGAACAGTCGTTCTCACGGCTGTCCCGCAATGATGTGCCATCTTTGTTCCTGAAAGCTCATTTGCTCCCTTTCAATAAAATCATCCACACGCCGGAAATGCAGAAAATGACCCCCGCTGAAAAGCTAGCGGCATGAAGACCAACAGATTCGAGGTCTCTTAAATCCTGTCAGGGCTGAGGAAGCTAGCCGGGAAAGTGATGAAAGTGCGAGATGCAATCCGGCAAAACGCTCTGCAATCGGCGCCATGGAAAGCATCCGGCAATCCGGCAATTGCCGGATACAGGACTTATTGGAGGCATTGCCGGATTACAGCGAGCGGACCCTTCGTTACGAACTCGGAACCCTGCCCCCCCCAGGGCCTTGTGGAGCGGATCGTCAACAGGGGTCGTCAGTGTTCTACTGCGTCCGGCATGCCGCCTGGAGGACGACCCAACAGATATCCCCAAAAGGTAACTTTTGCCAAGATTTCGCGTTATAGTACAGGCAAGGGTTCTAGTGTGAGGCTGGGACCTACAAGAACTAGCTAGCCTCTGAACGGCTTGGTTTCCGCCAATCGGAACCGGTCGCGCAGGAGTATGAAGTCCAGCCTCGCCAAAAGCGAGTTTTTTCTTTCACAGCCCTCCTTAGAAAACGATCCCGCATTCTCCGTTTTTCCTCTGCCGCCGCATCCTCACAGCGGCCGGGAGCAAGGACGGGGAGGGCGGTCCCTGAGAAAGCATCAAAACCAAAGGTCGACGGCCTTCGGGTTCATAACGGCCCAAGGGTCGATAACCTCAACAAATTGTCGAAAAATTAATCTCATAAATGTCTAGCAAAAAATTCGTTTCTGCATTTCTCACGGCCTCAACAGTCCTGTGGGGTCTGGGAATTGCTACGTTGCCTCTCGCGAATGCACAGTCCACATCTGACCTACAAGCTCAGATCGCGGCTTTGCTCGCGCAGATCCAACAGCTGCAGGCCCAGTTGAATGCTGCACAGGGTGGTTCGTCCGCGTCGTACAACTTCACCAGCGACCTCACCGTTGGTTCAAAGGGTGCCGACGTGACTACACTCCAGCAGCTTTTGATCAACAAGGGATACCTGACGGCCGTTTCGGCTCCGACGGGCTACTTTGGTTCTTTGACCCAAGCAGCTCTCGCGAAGTTCCAGGCGGCGAACGGCATCTCTCCTGCGGCCGGATACTTTGGTCCTAAGACCAGGGCATTCGTTAACTCCATGGGAGTTGGGGGCACGACCGGCGGCACGACGGGTGGCACAGTAACGCCTCCTGCATCGGGCCTCGCGATCTCTTTGAGCTCCCAGAATCCGGTGGCTGGCTCGCTTATCTCCTCCAGCGGTTCTGGTGCGGGATCAGCAGCTCGCGTTCCGGTCCTCGCAATCAACCTGACGGCGTCCAATTCGGGCGCGGTGACGGTTGCGGACTTGAAAGTCCACAAGACGGGCGTCCTTTCGGACAGCTCCATCTCTGGCGCGTACTTGGTTGAAAATGGCCAGGTGCTCTACCAGTACACATCGCTCAATCAGGGCGTCATCGATTTCTCCAGCATGAGCCTTTCGGTTGCTGCTGGTCAGACGAGAACGCTCTGGGTGGCGATTGATCCTTCTTCGGGCCTTGATGCAGGGAACACTGTAGGATTTGCCTTAAGCGCGGCCTCGGACATCACGGCGCTTGACGCGAATAATAACGCGCTTACGCCGTCCGGCGCCTTCCCGCTCACCGGCAACATCTTCACGGTGACGAGAGTGAGCAACCCGTCGCTCGCGATGCTTACCATCGCTTCCTCGTCCATCGGGACGCAGGTGACGGCGGGCACGCAGTCGAACAGCGTCGGCGCTTGGAGCTTCCAAGGCTCCAACAGCTTGACGTATCTCAAGGGCCTCAAATTCACGGTCATCGGTTCGGCGAACAATGCCGACATCCGGAACGTGAAGCTTAATGTGAACGGTACGCAGGTGGGTGCGACCCTCTCGTCTGTGGGCGCGAACGGTGTGGCCTACTTTGACCTCTCGTCCTCTCCGGCGAGTCTGAACACGGGCGCGAATAACGTGCAGGTGTTCGCGGACGTCATGGGTTCTCCATCAAAGGACTTCCAGTTTGAGATCTTGAACTCGTACGACGTTTACGTGCTTGACTCGCAGTACAACGTCCCGATCGCGGTGACGTTGGGCTCTGGCATAAATGACTCCACTGTCTACAAGGTGTCGATTCAGCAGGGCCAGATCACGGTCACGCAGGATTCATCGACCCCGACCGGCAACATTGCCATCGGTCAGTCTGGCGTCACGCTCGCCAAGTTTGACATCTACGCAGCCGGCGAAGCCGTCAAGGTGAAATTCCTCGGCTTCAAGTTGGTCTTCACTGGCGCAACGACCACGTTGTCCACGATGATCAAGAACGTCTCTTTGGTTGACGATGCAGGCGGCCAGGTGGGTACAACCATCAACACGCCTCCGTCAAGCGTCGCTTCTTGTGACGTTGGCCCCACATTGGCGGCGTCTGGCGCACCCGGTTATAACGCCGCGGGCGACACCTATGTTGACTGCTTCGGAACCTCTGGTTCCCCGATCAACTACATTGTCCCGGCGAACACGACGCGCGTATTGTCCTTGAAGGCTGACATTCAGTCTGGCGCGACCTTCAGCACGGTGGCTGCTTCGCTCTTGCCCGAATCGAGCAACCTGCAGGGCTTGACCTCAAGTCAGACGGGTTCTTCCTCGGGCGCTTCGGGCAGCGCACTGTCGCTCCAATCCAGCTTGCTTTCGGTATCCAAGAACGCTTCGTATGGCGACCAGACAGTAACGCCGAATAGCACGAATGTGAAGATCGGATCATACTCGTTCACGGCTTCGTCCGCGAGCGGTATCCAGATCAACACGTTAAGCATCAAGGCGGTACCGAGCGGGTCCGGTTCCGGAGACATCCAGAACTTGAAGCTTATGATCGGCGGCGTGCAGTTTGGCACGACGCAGGGCGTAGTGGCTGACGCGGGAACGTACACGTTCTCCGGCTCGCCATTCACGGTGCCTGCCGGCGGCACGACGTACGTTGATGTTTATGCCGACATCCTCTCGGGTGCGACGACAACGCAACAGGTTGCGTCTGCTCTCACGGGCTGCTCTGGAACGAGCGTTGTCTCGTACAGCGCTGTCTCTTGCAGCGGCACGACGAACGGTCAGCAGCTGACGGTTTCGTCCTCCGGTTCGACCGTGGCGGTGGGTCTTGACTCCTCCGCACCGTCCGCGAGCCAGCTTGTGATGGGATCCACGGGCAATAGCTTGGCGGCTTTCCGCTTCACGGAAACCTCCAACCGCGAGAACGTGAAACTCACCGACTTGGTGGTTACCCAGAACACGACTTCATCTGCCGCCCAGGGCTACAGCAACGTGACCCTTTCTTGGCCGGCGATCGGCTCGAATCCAGCAGGAAGCGCTGTTGGTTCCGCGGCGACTTCTTCGGCCGGTTACAAGTACACGTTCCACTTTGGAACACCTCCGGTGATCCCGAAAAACGGGACGCTCGTCCTCGCCTTGAAGGGTGATGTGGCGACCTACTCGTCGGGCGGCGCAACGGATCAGTCGACGTCCACCTTTGCGATCGCAGCGACTTCTACGGACGTAACGGCGCTTGGCCAGGGTTCTAACCTCTCGGCCGTGATCTCCGGTACGCCTACGGGCAACACGATGACGGTTCTCCGCACCGTGCTCACTCCGAGCGCGACGGTGCTTGGAGTCACGCCGCGTCCGAAGACCTCGGCTGATGACCTAGCGTACATCTACGTCGCAGCGAACAACGCCGATTCGGGCGTATTACGTACGTTGGCGATTACTTTCAGCGGTAACGCTATTGGCGCTTCTACGACCGCGGCCAACTTCAAGCTGTACGACCAGAACAACGTTGACGTGACCGATGCTGCGAGCTGGAATGCCGCGACGAGTGGTACTTGCACCTCGAGTCCGTGCACGATAACGTGGACGTTCTCAACGAGCACCAACCCGTTGGTGGTTACTGCGGGCAGCTCCTACCGGTTCAAGCTCCAGACGGATAGCACTGACTTTGCAGCCGCTACTGGGCAGAACCCGGTCACCTTGAGCGCGACGCTCCAGAATACGAGCGGTATGACCTACTACGACAACAGTTCGGCGACTGGGAGCACCATTAGCTTGCCCAGCACGATCGTTCCATTGTCGATCACGACGGTATCGTTCAACTCGTAGGAGTAGTTGTCTGATCGTCTTTCGCTAGCTTGTGACTAGCAGGAAGCAAAAGGCCCCCGCAAGGGGGCCTTTGCGTTTGCACGCGCGGGTGGTTTGAAAGGTCACTGGGAAACTGACGCGTTTTGTTTCGAGAAGTATGTGCCATGCAAGGATTTGCATGGCTCTGTAAGTCTGAGCGACTACGGGATTTTCACCAGCGTCTCCTGGGCTTTCTACTTGTCCCCGAAACAAACTGGCAGGAAATCGCAGTACGAACACCATCTTCCCGACCGCTTGTAGAACTTTCGCGCCGCGATGTCGTCGGAGAAAAGTCGGACCTTGGCCAGGTACTCTGACAAGCGCTCTTTCTTAGTTATGTGCTGAGCTTCAGTCCAAGAATTCGAGCCCAAGCTCCGCGCTTACCCACACAACCCGCGCCCGCAGAGGGTACGACTTCCCCTTGTAGGAGAAATCGATTCTCAACGTCTGACCGGGGCGGAATGACTCGGCAGTCATGACTTTGACCCCGTGCTGGGACAGATCCAGGATTGTCGCGGGGCACTCAACAGCTCGATCCTCCGAGTCGAGGTGTAGCGTGGCGGCGATTCGCTGGTAAATTCGATTGGAGCGGCGACGGGAGCTTGGCTCACTTGACCGGTGCCTGGATGAGTGCGGACGAGCGCGACGCTCCCCCTGCAACGATCGAACCTTTTGGACGCGCAACCGAGGATTGACGGCAGTCATGAAGGCCTCCTCTTTAGGAGAGTCGTCGAGAGGGTCTGTTTGTTCAATAGTACCGGGGTACTAGATTTCGAGACCCACGCGACCCGGTCAGCGTTCCCCAGCCTGGTGCTCCGAACTCAGTCGCCGGCACACGGGGACTGTCTCGAAACACGATTCAAATCCTGTAGAATCAATAAGCTAGCAGGTCAAGTGAGGAAGCTTCTTGAACTGGATCGAGCCTTTAGAGAATCCAGGTGGTCCAGACCAAAGCGTGAGGGCTGAAAACACACGAAAATCTCAAGAGAGAAGACCGGGATGCCGATATCAGGTTTGGTATAGTGTATGAACCGTACAGGCCCAGTCGGACTGGACCTTTACGGATTCTTGGACCGTCAGGAACAATCCAATCCCCCCGAAAAGGAGGGAAATAGTGGGTTCTGATGAAGAACGGTTGACAGCTCTGGAGGGTCAGGGGCGCTATCGCACTCTCTTTGAACGCAACGTCGCAGGAGTCTTCAGATGCTCCTTTGACGGGCGGATTCTAGATTGTAATGAAGCCTTCGCTCGGATCTTCGGCTGTGACTCGCGACGAGAGGCCATCGGTTACCTCGCCCAGGATTTCTATTTCGACTCAGCGGACCGCGAGGGATTTCTGGCACGGCTCCAAAAGGAGCGGGTCCTGATAAATCACGAATTCTGCTACAAACGAAGGGACGGGAGCCCTGCCTGGGTTCTGGAAAACGTCAGCTTGGTTGCGGCAGATGGAGCTGCGCCTGTGGTTATCGAAGGGACGGTCATCGACATCACCGAACGCAAGCGCACTGAGCATCGGATGCGGATGTACGGGGAAATCTTCTCGCACACCACCGAGGCGATTTCAGTCTTGGACCCGTCTGGTCATTTCCTGGAACAGAATGCCGCCCATCGCAGGCTGCTTGGATATCCCGATGAAGAGCTGCTTGGCCAGTTCCCCACCGCCATCCTTGGCGACGAGGCGTTCTCGCGGATCAGCGAAGAACTGGGCCAAAGGGGCATTTATCGTGGAGAGGTGGCCTGCCGGACTCGATCTGGAACCGAGCTGACTGTGGATCTCTCGGTCGTCACGGTTCGTAATGAGAGAGGAGAGGCAGTCTGCCATGTGGCGCTGAAACGGGACATTACCGAACAGAAGCGGGTGTTGGCCGCCCTTCGCGAAAGCGAGGAACGCTTCCGCAGTTTCATGAACAACACACCGGCCGTGGCCTTCATGCGGGATGAGCAAGGCAGATACGTTTACGTGAACAAGGCCTTCGAGCTACTCGTTGCGAAGCCTTCCGTGGAAATTCTCGGGAAGACCGCCTTCGACCTCTGGCCCCAGGAAGTTGCCAGGCAACTCGCCGAAAATGACAGCCTGGTTCTCTCTGAAGGACGAGCCATGGATTTTTCCGAAACCACGCGTTCCGAAGAAGGTGCCGAGCGCGACTGGCTGGCGGTCAAATTCCCGTTTCGGGATAAACAGGAAAAGCGATTTGTTGGTTGCGTGAGTATCGATGTCAGTGAACGGAGACAGCTTGAAGACCAGTTGCGCCAAGCCCAAAAAATGGAAACAGTGGGACGCCTGGCAGGCGGGATTGCCCACGATTTCAACAACCTGTTGACCGTGGTGCGCGGATATGCCGAGCTATTGGTCGAGCGTCTCGGGTCCGACCAGAAACTGCTCGAGTTCGCACGCGAGATTGCCAAGGCCGGGGATCGTGCCGCATCGCTGACCCGCCAGTTGCTGGCCTACAGTCGACGTCAAGTGTTGGCCCCCCAGGTAGTCGATCTGAATGCCGTCATCGTCGATATGGATAGTATGTTGCGGCGGTTGATCGGGGAAGATATTGACTTGGTTATTGCCTTGGGCCAGGACCTTGGACGCATCAAAGCTGACTCGGCGCAGCTTGAGCAAGTCGTTTTGAACTTATGCGTGAATGGTCGTGATGCAATGCCCCAGGGGGGAAGATTAACGATCGAGACCGCCAATGTGGCGCTCGGCGAGAATTTTGCCCGCAGCCACCGAGGAGCAAAACCAGGTCCGCATGTCATGCTGGCAGTGAGTGACACGGGCGGAGGGATGGATGCCGAAACACAGAAGCACATCTTCGAGCCCTTTTTCACCACCAAGGGGGAGGGAAAGGGGACGGGCTTGGGTCTGGCGACGGTCTACGGCATCGTCAAGCAGAGCGGCGGTTACATTTCGGTCCGCAGCGAGCTAGGGCGCGGCGCAACGTTCAAGGTCTACATGCCGAGGGTAGAGGACACCCCGAGTTTGCCTAAGCGAGCGGAAACTTCCCGCGTAAAGCTTGAGGGGTCAGAAACCATCATGTTAGTCGAGGACGAGGAGGCTGTCCGCTCCCTGATCCAAAGAGTACTTGAATCGAAAGGTTACAAGATCCTGGTGGCTTCAAGTCCCGAGGAGGCAGTGCAGATCTGCGATCGCCACGAAGGGCCGATCGAGCTATTACTCACGGACGTGGTGATGCCCACGATGAGCGGGCATCACTTAGCCGAACATCTCGGCTTCTCGCGGCCTCAGATGAAAGTTCTCTATATGTCAGGCTACACAGATGACGCGATCCTTCTTCGTGGTGTGTTGGAATCGGCCGCGCACTTTATCCAGAAACCCTTCACCCCGGATGCGATCGTGTGGAAGGTTGCGGAGATTCTGAGCTCGCTGCGCGAGACCAAATCCTGAGGGATCGCGAATCAAAGTGGCATGTACCGGCGCCCATATTTCCTGGGTCGCTTGGTTCCAATGAAGCCTTATTTCTCAAGCCTTCCGAGCCCTAGCTTGACGCCCGTGGGCGCAATGCGTCGGCTACGATGTCTTCTGCAACCTCCTCCCTACTCTCCACCAGTGCGTTCCATTCGAGCTTGAGCGGCTGGTCGCCAGAGAGCGGGACGGGTAAGGGGTTGGTACAGCGGCGATTGTCCTCCTTGAAGGAGGTTCGGCCTCACTGACCAGCGCTTCGTCACCCCCCTGTGTTAATAAGACCTGCCGTCGACTGTTAGAGAATAATGCCTTATCATATATATGATAAGATGAAGAGTGCAGCAATTCTTATACTTCTCCTTGTCCTCGCCATCGTGGCGGCCTCTGGATTTGCTTTCTTTCACTTTGCGAACACGGCTAAGAATACCGGTCAAAACCAACCTCCAGGAGCATCTCTCCCAAATGTATCTTTGCCCCTCCCAGTCCCCTTACCACAGGCTCCTCCAGCTGCTAGCTCGTCGTCCCTGCCCTCATCGCCGCTCGATGACATTCCGCCACTCTACCCGCAGTTCAACTGGTCCCAACCGTTGCCGGTAGTAGAATTACAAGCCCTCCTCTATGACAACCGGCCGTCCGAGCCCGATCAGGCGAAATGGTTTTGGGCGACACTTGATCTTCCAGGTCAGGAATGGACTGCCTCCGAAATCGTTCCGTGCGATGGGAATGTAGATCCCTATCTCGTCGATTTCCCGCTCTATTACCAAACCCAGCTCAGAGACACGCGTGGGTGGAACGATAACGTCGAGGCGGGTGGTCTCTTATTGGGTGCAATATTAGCTGACGGCCCTTGGGGCAGTACCCAGGGATACTTGAAAGTCAGCGGGGAAAACATCCGAGTGGTTGCAGCAAGTTGGCAAAACCAAAGCAAATCATCCTGCCCCTTGCAAATGGTGATGAAGGTCTTTGTGAGCGACGTGATCCCGTTCAACAGACTCGACCAGCCCACGCACTTACGGGGTTCCCCGGGCGCGGGGATGGTTGTTCCGGCCCCGTAAATACGTGACAAAGGCCGCAGATCGCCATATTCTAATTCACCTTTAACGTCAGCGTTACACTCCGACTTATCCCGCTCGTCGTACCTGTTACCGTGAGCTTGTAGGTTCCGGCTGGTGTCCCAGTTTGAGGAGGTGGCGATGGTGAGGCCCCTTCACCGCCGCAGGTAGTCCACAGGGCAACGCAGAGCAACATGGCTCCGCATGCCACGAGCCAAGCCTTTTTGTATTCCTCCTGCCTGCGTCCAACTGCGACCAGCAAGAACAAGCCCAACAACCCGAGCAGCAACACCACCTTGATTGTCTGCCGCCCAAAACCTGGTGGCAGAGCAGGTGCTCGGGGTAGGACCAATGAACGCTTGGTCGTTGTGACCGATACAGTGAAAATGCCTGGATTTATGCCATCTAGCGAAACCTGACCCGGTGAGACAGAACAGTTGGTTCCCCTCGGCTGTGTGCCTTGCCAACTGCAAGCCACCGCCAAGTCTCCACTGAATCCCGTTGGCGCAAGCTGGAGATTATACGTGGCCGTATCTCCCGCATTTACTGTCGCCAAATCAGAAGAACCCGACGAAGTCGTGACGGCAAAGTCCGTCCCGGTGCCGAAAAGCGCCACACTGTGCGGACTGCCGGAGGCGTTGGAAGTGATCGTGATAGTCCCAGTGCGCGCCCCGGTTGAGGCGGGCACAAACTTGCCACTGATAATGCATGTTGCCCCCGCAGCGACAGAGGTGCCGCACGTGTTAGTTTGAGTGAAATCGCCGCTGACAACCATGCCCGTTATGGCCATGGCGGAGTCGCCGTTGTTCGACAGAGTCACTGACTGCGACCCGCTCGTACTCCCAAGGAGCTGGCTGCCGAAGTTCAGTCCCCCAACAGAAAGGCCGGCGCTGGGACCGCTCGGTTCTCGTGTTACCGTGACCGGCGCACCGGGCGCGGAAGAATAGGGGACATCATAGGTTGACGTCGAGCCTGGGGCGGTGGTCCCGGAAACCGAGGTTTGCTGAGTCGATCCGTCGTTTGCGACGGCGCTGAATTCGACCGAGAACATCCCTGCGCCCGTCCCGGTCAATTGCACTGTGTAAGTGCCATCCAGGGGGTATGGGATATATGCGGTCTTTATCCCAGAAGGATCTCCAATAGCTGGCCCTGTGCCGCTGTCATCTTCCAGCGGATAATCCCTGAAGTAGCTTGCCAGCGGGATTTCAAACGCGTCTGCTCCGTTGTAGTTGCCTGTGCGCCGGCCCTGCGGATCGGTCACCACCAATTCAACGGGCGAGTGTGCTTGGGCACTGAAGGCTGTGGGGTTGGTGGATGGTTCGAAGGTTCTTACCCCGATCACCTTGAATTTGTGAAGCGCCCCATTGCTGCTGGTGAAACTCTCCAGGTGTCCGCTCAAAGTTGTAGGATTATATCCGGGATCGAAGACTTGCCAGTCCTCGGTCCCTATCGGGCTAGTTGCGACGATGAAATGGGTCAATCTGTTGCCCTGGGAGTCCTTTTTGCAGCTTCCGTCAGAGGCTACCTCACAAAGCTGCAAGATCACTCTCTGACGCAAGCCCAAAAGGTGTTCGCTCAAGTAGTCCTTTGCGGGCTGTCCCTCAATGTCCAAACTGGAGACTAGTTGAACTGCGCCCCCAAGCGCGGGAAACGGAGGAATCGTCTTGAAAAGCAAACCGCAGTCTGAGTCGTATCCCCCCGGTGTAAGGAATTGGTCAAGCGAGTACGGCGTGATGCTAGAGTTGAAAGTCGTGAGGACACTACCCGACGCTGTTAACGCGCACCCGTATTTTTGAGTGAGGCATTCTCCGCTCGTATCATATGAAGGCGAAGGAACATTGGGTAATCCCTCGAACTGGTAATACGGGTTCATTCCGATCCCGGTTAGGGTGATCTCATGCGGGCTGTCTTCCGCGTTGTCAGAAATAACGATCGAGCCTGTCACCGTACCTGCGGCGATTGGAGTGAATGTCACACTAATGGTGCAACTGGTTCCAGCTGCTACACTGGAACCACAGGTGCTGGTCGCTCCAAACCTCGCTGTGCTCGGAGTAATGCTTGATGAGATGGTGAGTGTGCCTGTTCCCTCGTTCTTAAGCGTCACTGTCTGCGTCCCGGCCGTAGTTCCGACTACCGGATTACCGAAATATAGGTCGCTGCTGGAAAGTTTCACCACTGGCAACCCGCCACCGCTACTGATGCCCGTTCCTGTCAGGCTGACGGTCTGCGTGCTGCCAGCGACGCCGTTGCTGTCATCCAAGATTGTCAGGGTACCCGTTCGTGTGCCGCTTAAAGCAGGCGTGAAGGTAACGCTGATGGAGCAAGAGCTTCCAGACGCCACGGCGGCTCCCGTGCAGGAATCTGATTCCTTACTGAAATCGCTTGGATTGGAACCGGTAATAGAAACGCTGCTCACATGAAGCACTCCGTAGCCTGAGTTAGTTACAGTAACAGGGAGCGCGTCGCTCGGTTGGCCCACTGGCACACTGCCAAAGGTGAGAGTTGTAGTCGAGAGATTGGCTACCGGAGACACGGCAACTTTCCGGATTCGATGATTCCCAGCGTCCGCGATAAGCACGTTGCCTGAACTGTCGACAGCTACGCCCGTCGGAACAGCTAGGCTGGCATTGGTTGCCGGCCCACCGTCGCCACTAAAGCCGTAAGTACCGTTCCCTGCGAATGTCGTAATGATCCCTGTATTCATGTCTACGCGTCGAATACGGTTGTTGTCGGCATCAGCGATGTAGAGATTTCCGGCAGCATCGACGGCCACGCCGTAGGAATGCCCGATACTGGCGTTCGTGGCTGCTCCGCCGTCCCCGCCGAATCCCGCAGTACCGTTGCCAGCCACTGTCGTGATGATCCCCGTGGCCGCGTCCACTCGCCGAATCCGGAAATTCCCCCAGTCCGCAATGAAGAAGTTGCCCGAACCGTCCACTGCCACGCCTCGAGGATTATTGAAGCTGGCGCTGATTGCCGCGCCGCCGTCACCGCTGAAACCTGCGGTGCCAGTCCCCGCGACGGTGGTGATGATGCCTGTGGCAGAGTCGACCTTGCGGATGCGTTGGTTATAGTCCTCGGCGATGAAGTAGTTGCCGGCATCGTCGGAACTAACGGCGATTGGGGACAACAAGCTTGCCCAGACAGCCGGGCCGCCATCGCCGCTAAAACCTCCAGCGCCATTGCCGGCCACGGTCTCAATGATTCCTGTTTCGGCATCGAGTCGCCGAACCCGGACGTTCCCCCAGTCGGCAATCAGGAGATTACCAGAAGTGTCGGCAGCCACGCCGTAAGGGTAGGTCATGCTGGCACTCGTGGCAGGGCCACCGTCGCCGCTGAAACCTGCGGTACCATTCCCCGCGACGGTGGTGATGATACCTGTGGCGGCTACCACTTTCCGAATGCGCTGGGTAAAGGGTTCAGCGATGAACACATCCCCCTGGGCATCAACAGTCACCCCCTCTGGCCATAGCAAAAAGGCCTCGGACGCGTAACCCCCGTCACCTCCTGTCCCACCCCCAGCGAGCGTGGTTACCGTGCCACTGGTCACACTCACGTAGCGAATACGCTGGTTGTTTAGATCGGCGATAAAGAGATTGCCCAAGCCGTCCACAGCAACTCCAGAAGGCGAGTTAAAGCTCGCGCTAGTGGCCGGGCCGCCGTCTCCGCTATAACCAACGCTGCCGCTCCCCGCTACCGTAGTGATAATGCCCGTGGCGCCGTCCACCCGCCGAAGTCGGTTATCCAATGCATCTGCGATGAAGAGATCGCCGGACATGTCAATGGCCACACCAAAAGGACCCACTAAGCTCGCGCTGGTAGCTGGTCCGCCGTCACCGCCCAACCCGCCACCTGCTACAGTCGTCACGATCCCCGTGGCGGCGTCTACGCGACGGACACGGACGTTAATAGTGTCAGCAATGAAGAGGTTGCCGAAGGCATCCGCAGCCAGTCCAGAAGGCCAACTGAAGGTCGCGCTTATCGCAGGGCCGCCGTCACCACTGAAGCTTCCAGACCCAAAACCAATTGGGCTGGTCCCCGCTACCGTATTGATAATACCCGTGGCTCCGTCCACTTTTCGGATGCGGTTATTGACGGAGTCAGCAATGTAGAGGTCACCTAAGTTGTCGATGGCGATCCCGGCAGGCGAGTTGAGAGACGCGCTTATGGCCGGGCCGCCGTCCCCGCCGAATCCCGCAGTACCGTTGCCAGCCACTGTCGTGATGATCCCCGTGGCCGCGTCCACTCGCCGAATCCGGTTATTGCCGGAGTCGGCGAAAACCACACTACCCAGACTGTCAAGGGCTATCCCTGAAAGGAAACCTTGACTTACAAAATTGAGCGCGGCATTGGTTGCAGGTCCGCCGTCCCCGCTGAAACCCCACGCGCCACTACCAGCCACGACGACCAAATCTCCAGCAGAATTGACCTTAAAGACTTGGTTCAGCATCTGAGAAATAAAAAAGACGTTCCCCGACCCATCCACCGCCACCGAGGGGGGTTGAATGATGACGGCCGCAGTCGCGGTCGTGCTATTGGTCCCCCCGCCTGCTATCGTAGTAATCGGGTTTTGTGCACTTGCCGTCGCGGCGCACAGGAGTGCGCCTATCAAGAGGACCTTGCAGTACTGCCGCTTGGCTCGCCCTCTCCCCGATCTGATCAGATGAACTAGTGCATATAATCCGTCTGCTGGGTGAGCAGCGGCCTCTGTCAGATCTGAAATTGCTTCACAGGGAGAACACTTGGGTTCCTTCTCATAGACCAGCGCAGCTTGGTCGGATTCATGCCCCCATTGAATGTGAGTTTCGGCCTGGCCCGTTGGACCTGATAGTTCTCGGGCTCCACAACAGTGCAGCACTCGGTCTGTGCTTCTGCGGCGATGAAGAGAATGAGACACTGGTGGTCGGTATTCCCTTGCCGCAGAGTCCAAGAGAGAGTGTAATGCGACAGAAGCGGGAATTCCGACGCCCATGAGGTTCCAGGAGGGCGGGAAGCAGTAACGGGAACGCATGGCAACCTCCAGCTTGAATTGTCACTTGCGAATCGGGTTAGCGAGCTTTTATCACAAGCGTATTTTCCAGGTCAAGCCCAGTATGTTTCATGAGCTATCCAACTCGTTAACGGAGCGGCATCCCTTACTTGGACCCGACCCAGGTTCCCACGCTTGTGCTTCGCAGGCGGTTAGGGTCGCCAGCTTCGGCGTACGTCCAGGCGACTGTTTGCCTCGGGCTTAACTGTGAGTGGCGCGTGTAAAATTCTTCGCCCGTGTTCACTTCTTCCTGATTGACGAGCAAAATGATTACCGGCCCACGCGATCGAGACTGCGAGGCCGCAGCATTGAGCATATCCCCCTGCGTTCGGCCGCTTACCTTTAGCACGATCATTCGGTCACAGAAGGACCCCGGTCGAATGTCCCGCACGTAGACCCCCGCTTGAGGAATGTGCCACTGCTCGGCCATTTGGGAGGTGACCTCCGACACGGTGCAACCAATGACCGACGCTTCGGGAGAAGCTGACCCCGATGGGGAGGGTGCTCTCTCAGGACCACTTGAGTTCTGTCCCGCCTGTGAGGCCTGCTGGCGAAGCTGCTGTGCCTGTTCGCGATATTGCTTTTCCTTGGCTCTCCAACGCTTCGCCTCAATCGAGTTCTTTGCGCGCAAGATTCCACCAAAGCCTCCGAGCCCTGACCCCTGTCCTTTCTGCTCCAATTCTTGTGCTTTAGCAGCTGCCTGATCGGCCTGCCGGTCGAGGTCATCGGCCTGCTGAAGGAGTGGATTTCCCGTCGCTGTGCCCGCAGATGCGGGTTGGACAGATGGTTCTGCTCTCTGTTTCTGGGCGATGGCTCCAGTAGGGACCAAATAACGGTTTATCTCTTTGACAACAGATTCGTAATCGCCTGCGCGAAGGAGATCCGCGGGAAACACAAACTCCGTGGTGACCTCGGCCTCCAGCTCTTTCCCCAAGTACCATCCCCGGGTCCCAAGAAGTATCTTCACCATGCCGGCTTGCGCGCCTTCCGGTAGATGGAAGCGGACCTGCTTCCCCCGCATTTTTGCTCCGGGGCGCAGACGGTTCTCGGCCATCCTGCTTCGAGCGAGATTATAGGTATAGGTTCGATCGTCGATCCATTCGCTGTACCGCAGTTGCTCAGGTATCGCCAAAGGACTCGCGATGTGATCTACAACGGTTGGGCTATAGGCGGCGAGGTAGATTTCCTTGGCGCCCCAAGTGAAGTCATGACCCTCGTATGTCTCATAGAGCTTCTGTTTGAATTCTTGGGGGATTCCCTGTGACACCTCCTGTCCGGGTAGCTGTGCCATCGCTGGCGCCGCAGCCAGTCCAACGGTGCACAAGCCGCAAATGCCCATCCCAATTGCGAGGAGACTTCGTGAATGAATGTTCCAATACAAACCGCTTCTGCGTCGTTCCATAGACATCTTCCCCCTTGATGATTTCCACTTATGGCCTACTGGGTCCAACCGACCCCGATTCTTCAAAGCTTGATCGCCGCTGAGGTTACTGCCGGCATGATTAGGTACATCAAAGCAACGGAGAACGCGGGCCACATGAGCGGCCAATCCGAGCGCGGCTGGGCCCAAAAGAAGGCGACTTCCCCATAGCAGCCGTTGTATGGCCCTCCTTGATCCGCCTAGGAGTCCCGGCCGTGGGCTCATGTGCATTTCGGATCTCATACGGAATACACAGCAGGGGCCGATTCTCCCGCTTACAAGTTCTAATGTCAAGAAAATATCGAATAATACGACCTATCGAGTCCTTCTATGAGGGCCCTTCACCGGCTACCATCCAGCGACAGGGGCTTCCATGGCTACGATTTACCGACAGGTTGGCAGGAGGGTACGTGAGATTCGCAAGAGGATGGGATTCACCCAGTCGACATTAGGGGAGCGGGCGGGGATTACACCAGATTACTTGGGAAGAATTGAAAGAGGCCGTGGAGCGGTCACTCTCGAAACACTCGGCCGGATAGCCGCCGCACTTCCTATTCCTCTACGTCAGCTCCTCGACGTAGAGGAGCTCGCGTCAGCCTCACGTGAGGAGGTTTTTAGATCTATCCAATCAATTCTCCGAAAGAAGGGGACCGAGGAGTTGCGCAGGATATACGCCGTCTTAGAGGCGATGGAGTTTCGATAGAATGGAGACTCTATCCTGAAAATGATCGTTTTCGGGTGAGTATGGGCTTTCCCAGGGCCGCGCTGCGTTCCCCGCCAAAAAAAGAGCCAAACGAATTGTTTGGCTCTGTAAGTTGATATGGGCTAAGCGATCTTCACCAGCGTATCCTGGGCCTTTTTCTTGTCCCCCAGGCACACTGGCAGGAAATCACAGTACGAACACCATCTTCCCGGCCGCTTGTAGAACTTTCCCGCCGCGATGTCCTCGGAGATGAGGCGAACCTTGGCGAGGTACTTGACGAGGGCGTCTGGGTTTCGTTTCGCCCGGTGCCATTCGATGCGGGGCTCTTTGGTCTTGACCAAAACGCAGAGGGCTACATTTTGGGCTTGAGGGCCAGCGAGCCAGTAGGCGGTCAGTTGGTCGGAGAGCTCCACTTCGTGATCCTCGTAAGCGCTGGCGGCTGTCTTGAAATCCACAATGGTTGTGGAACCGTCCACCTCGGCGACGAGGTCCATGCTGCCGATGAAGGGAAGGTCGAGGGAACTGACGGAGAGCTCGAACTTCTGCTCGACGCCAAGGACCTTCCGGATTTTGGGGACTTCCTCTCGAAGGAATTTCTCGAGAAGCCTTTCACCCTTGTCCTTCAGATCCTCCCAGGACTCCCGCTTGTTGTACCGCAACTCGGCCGCCTTGAGGTTTTCCCATTCGCGCCGGAACGTCTCAACCGGGTCAACGCCTGAGCGAAAGAGATCGGCGAGCGCGACATGGACGAAGACTCCGAAGACTAGCGCGGCGCTTTCGACTTTCGGCCTCAAGCGTTCCAAGTAGTACAGGCGGTACTGTTCCGGGCAGGTCAGGTAGCGGTTGATACGGGAATAGGAGAGGTGCGGCGCGCGATCCTGTTCGAGCGCTTCTTCGGGTTCTCTAATACGGGATGTTCCGGTCATCGCCGCCTCCCTCGGATTGGGTTTTCCCGAGCGGGAGCACCGTTTCGACGTTCAGGTACCTCCCGTCGTCGCTGGGTTTGGTGACCACGCGGCAGGCGAGATTGAGCCGGAGGCCGGGTTCGAGGTTTGCGATGTCAAGGTCGTAGCCTGCCGACTGGATATGTTCGGCGAGCTGCTTGGCCGAACCGAAAAGGCGCAACGTGCGGCCGTTCATCTGGAAGTTGATACAGAGCCGGTCGCCCCATTTGCCGTTCACCTTGCCGATGTCAATCATGCGTGCAAAGACCGGTTCGCCGTCGCCATTCACCGGCTTCGGCGGCTGCGAGTTCTGGCTGAACACCGGCGATGCCTTCGGCCCGTTGAGCTTCAGGAACGCGCCGACGATCTCTTTCTGGAGTTCGAGCGTACTCAAGGCTCGCTGTTTGATCTCGGCGTTGGAACGGCCCGAGACGGGCAGCGAGAACTCCACCGAAACAGAGTCGATCCGGCCGTCTGGGCTCACGCTGCGCTTGATCATCATCTGCACCGGAACAGGCGGGGCCGGTGGGGTTTGTTGCGCCTTCAGCGTGCGCGGCGGTTTGTTCCCGTTCGCTGGGGTTGCAGGGGGTTCGACAACGAGTTCCTTTGCCGGGCCAAGCGCCTCGCCGCCTTGATTCGCCTTATAAGGCGCGACCGCGAGGATGTGCTTGCAGCGCCAGGTGGTGTCCGATTTGTGGAAGTCGTAGTCCGGGCAGGTGCACGTCCAGCGGTCGCCTTCCTGTCGGACGAGGTAGATGCGGGAGGGGTTCTGGACGGAATAAACGCGGAAGCCGTCCTCGAGTTTTGAAATCACGAGCGCCCCGTTTTCGGCGCGCTCCTTGCGTACCTCAAGCTGAGTCTCGGTCATGACAGCAGTCTCCTTCGGTTGAAATGGGTTCGCAAAGAACCGCTTTCAGCCTAGGAAACACACAGATGCTGCCAAGACGGGGAATATTGCCGGAAGGGTGAAAAGAGAAGCCTTGCCGCTGGCCGATTCCATCTCCACGATGGGGGCAATGGCGAACGGCTGCAAGAACCACATCACCCAGATTGGCCGGACGAATTATCGCAACCAGCACAAAACCTTCGGCATCCGGCAGGCAGACCGCCGCGCCCACCTGTACGTCATCGGGAAGACGGGCACGGGGAAATCAACCCTGCTCGAAACCATGATCCGACAGGATCTGGCGGCGGGGAGAGGCCTCGCGGTCTTTGATCCCCACGGCGATTTGATTGAGCGCGTTATGGCTGCCGTTCCCGAGAAAAGACGAGATGACTTGATCTACTTTAACGTGCCCGATCGCGCGCGGCCTCTTGGCTTCAATCCGCTCGAACGTGTGCCGACCGAGAAACGGCCGCTCGCCGCCTCAGGGATGCTTGAAGTTTTCAAAAAGATTTGGCACGACTCCTGGGGGCCTCGGACGGAACATATTCTCCGAAGTGCGTTGCTTGCGCTCCTCGACCAACCCGAGGCGACTTTGGCGGACATCCTGAGGCTCATGGATGACGCAAGCTTTCGACGAATCGTCGCATCGCGCGTCCACAACGCTCAGGTGAGGAGCTTCTGGCTCCGCGAATACGAGAACTATCCCGCGCGTTTTCGCGCCGAAGCCATCGCGCCGATCCAGAACAAAGTGGGTGCCTTCCTTGCCGACCCGGTGTTGAACGCTATCGTGACCCAGCCGAAGAGCGCCTTCGATCTGCGGCATATCATGGACGAAGGCCTCATTTTGATCGTCAATCTAGCGAAGGGCAAGATCGGGGAAGATGTCGCGGCCTTGCTGGGCGCGCTGCTCGTGTCGCGGATCGGTTTGGCCGGTTTGAGCCGCAGCGATGTTCCCGAAACGAGCCGAAAGGATTTCTACCTTTACCTCGACGAGTTCCAGAACTTCACGACGCTGAGCCTCGCCAACATGCTGTCGGAATTGAGGAAGTACCGCGTGAATTTGATTCTCGCCCACCAATATCTCGCGCAACTGGACCCGAAGGTCCGTGACGCGATCCTGGGCAACGTGGGAACGATCATTTCCTTCCGTCTGGGTTTGGCGGACGCCGAGATTATCTCGAGGGAGTTGTACCCCGAGTTCACAGCCGAGGATCTGGTCCGGCTTCCGAACTACAACGTATACGTGAAACTCGCAGTGAATGGCGCGGTCACCCGACCGTTCAGTGCAGAGACCCTACCGCCGTCGGGGTGAAAAACACACGGATTCGTGTGCGCAGGATCGGGGTTGGAAGAATCAACCGTATTGATGGCTGACAACTTATTGATTCTTGGCGGCTCACGATACGCGAAAAACTCACGAACCACGCCTTTCACACACGTATTGCGCACACCTTCATTTCGTCGGCAGTTTCTTTCTACACTGCAAATAAAACACGATGGACAACATCACTACTATCGAGAGCAAAATCGCGTCCGTCATGTGCCCTTCCTTCCAGCTGCAATCAGATCTTTTGTGGGCCTCGCCCTCATCCACCGGAGAGCTTCTTCTGTTCGTCTCCGCGCCACCGCTTCCGGAGTTCATCGTTAAAGCGACTCCAGTAGATAATGTCGCCCGACTCCTCGAATTGATCAACGAGGATCTTCATTTTTGGCTCTGAGGCCTCCTTGCACTTCCGCATCATTGCCACCCAGCGTCGGTCGCGCTCGTCATCCCAATGAGCCATGAAGTAGCCATCCTACTCCCAAGCCTTTTTGATTTCACGCTCAAGGCTCTCTTGTCGGGCCTTGACTCACGGGGCATAATGCAGGCTCGTGATCAACGTGTTTGAGTGCCCGAGGGGGATCGACACATTTTCCAAGGAGGCGCCCTCTTGAAGAAGAGAAATAGCAAACGCATTCCTGAATCTATGCGCGTGACCCTGTATACCGGTAAAGGTGAACAGACGTTTCGAGCTGCTTTGCCAGTCGGCTACCGGGCTCTTCGGATCGCCGCGCGCACTCCAAAAGAAATAGTCGTCATGGATATTCTGAAGACTCGCGAAGGCCTGAAGCAAATTCTTCGGCAGTGGGACATACACGCTCGCTCCGGACTTCGCAGTGTAGAGAAACAGGTTACTTTCGATGGTCCCGCTTCGCCGGGGCATGACCGCGTCCCGGATGTGGGAACGTGAATTTCGGAGCTAGAACACGATAGCCCTCGCATGGGCTCGTCTGTCTTGTGGATGGCATATATTGCGTCGGAGATGCAAGAGAAGCGTGGGTACTCGATACGTTTGAAAAAGAGGCATAACGTGCGCTAGTAAAGTGAATGGAGGATTGAGCAAGTACAATGAGAAAAACCGTTTGGTCCCAGACGCGTCTTGTAAGGTTATTCCAGCGATACAATCGGCGGTTCTGGACAAATAAGCTGCGGGATTATCGTGTCTCCATCGCAAAACTCAATGGTCCGTGGGGAAAATGCGACGAAAGAAGGAAGATGATCTTGTTTGACATTGAGGCTCATCCGAGCGACTACGAGGTTCGGTCAACCCTGCTTCACGAAATGGCACATGCAGCTGCCGGGCTTGGACGCCTTACGCATGGCTCCGGATTCTGGAAAGAAATCGAACGGCTTCTCCGAAAAGGTGCCCCAATCGGGCTCGGCTCTCCCGAGGCCGGCGGCCTCAAAGTGCTTCACAATGTGGTTCCTGCCAAGTTTCCGCTGGCTCGGAAGGTACTGAATAGAATTCAGAAAGCAGAAGAACAGAAGATTTGCAAGCTTGAGACAAGAGGAGAATTAGACGGCGAGTTCGTCATCAATAAGGATTACATCCTCGATCGCTTTGTCGAAGCCGCGAGAAACCCTCGGGTACAAACGCAGGAAGACGCAACCTTGGTAGTGGGCGCAGAATTGGGCCTAATTGATGTTGACGGCAAGCCGACGAATCCTTGGATCGCGCATGTGTTTGCGATAGGGAGGAAGGCCTTTCGGCACGAAAGAGCGTTCTTTGAAAGTCGTTTGAGATCGTCGCACACTGGCCCCGAATGACCCATTGCCGCGCCAAAGAGCCGACGCCCTGGCCGGGGGCGTTTGAAGTTTCAGGTCGGCCGTCGATAAGTTTGAGAAGATCACCGCGTCAAGCCTTGCTAGTATCCCTTCAAACCCGACAAGTTCCATGCGAACCTTAGCCACGCGCATCATCACTTCGCGTAGCTCGATCCCCAAGTTCCTGATGCCATTTTGGGCCTCGCAGGAGCCGTCATGCTATTCATCTCAGGCGGCCGATGCCGAGCTTCTCGCGAAAGAGTTTTATCCCGAATTCAGCCCCATCGATTTGGTGAGTCTGTCGAATTACAACGTCCACTTGATGTTGATGGTCAAGGGCGTGGTATCGAGTCCCTTCAGTGCCGAGACGTTGGGATCGCTTGATTCAATGTTGCCGAGTCAGCGACCCGTCCGCAGCTAGCAATTGTTTGGCGACGCACCGGGTTGTACCCTCAAGACGCGTTGAGCCTAGTTCGCAGGGCCGCTGGGTCAACCACGAGTACGCGAAACTCTGTCCTAAACTTTATTTGAAACTTGGGCTTACGCTTTTTGGAATGTCCTTGATGTGGTAGATAGTATGCCTGGGCGGAGATTAGGCCTCTCCGCCCAGGCCGCTCGCACAATGCGAGCGGGTAACCGCATGAGGTAACCATGCGATCACCCGACGCACGACGAGTCTGTCAGTACGCTCTTTTTGGCGATCCACGCAATATCTGCGGAAAGCCCCTGTCCGGTCGCGGACGCCACCGCTGGTGTCCCGATTGTGCGCCTCTAATCCGTGCGGAGCGACGTAAAGCTCGGAACGCAGTGTATGTCCGCCGCTGGAGATTTAAACATCGCGATGTGGATCGGCTGCGCCAATATCTCCGGCGTCATGTGGAGAGAGCAACCAAGCTCGGGTATCACTATGCGCCGCTCATTCACAGGTTTCAGAAAACTTTTGGTGATCCGGCGTGCGGCCCCGATAACCGTCGCTTCGCGCACGTCATGCTTGGGCATCGTTTCCACGGGTACGTGGTTTACGATGTAGATCCAAAGCATCCGGATATTTACGTTACGGCTCTTTCTGGGAAGAAGCTGCCCGTCCCCCTTGGCTGTCGAGAATTCCCCGCAGATTCTCCTCTCGCCTCGTGGGTACGAGAGATAGCGTCTCGGCTTGCGAACTGTGTCCTGCATGGCCAAAAATCTTTGCGGCGGGCTCTCGCCAGATATCCAATCGTCGACTTCATACTTCCCCACCCAGATTTCTATTTAGCCGAGGGGCAGAAACATCTTACAAGTTGGCGTGACTCTTTCCCTTACCTTCCGTCTCTGGTCGGACAGAGCAGGGGAAACTTAGGTCGGCTGATATGGCTGGCGATAGTACACACGAAGGAGTTGGCGAAATCGCCGTCGCGTAAGTCAGCGGTGGTTGGTAGGATCTTTCATTAATGGGCCGCGCGCTGGAAAAAGTACCGTGCGCGGTGGCCCTTTGAGTTTTTGAAGATTACAGGGCCGGGCAGCCTGACCTGAAGCTTGCAGGGCCCAAGTCAGGCTGGAGCGCGAACTCCGAAGCCACAGCCCCGCCCTTTTTCATACACGAGATCACAGGAGGAGTCAATGCCTGAGAAGTGGCGTCAAATTGGAGAACAGCCCAGCCTACTCCAAGAGCATCGGGATCGACCACATGGTGTGAGTTGCACCGTCAGGCATGGGCATCTTTCTATTCGACTGTGACTGGGGAGGTAAAAATTGTGGACTACCGGGGGCGAGTGATATCAACGTGGCTCCCTCGCTTTGAAGGCACGCGAGACCTCAAATTCTCGGTCGCCGAGCAAGCGGCAATCCGCAACGCCGAGGCCGCCCTTGGATATCGGCCGCAGCAAATCCCGCCAGTGCGGCATCGTGTACGCGTTCTACCCTGGCTCCTCGGAGGCGCATTCGCCGTGTGGTTTACCTTCAGTCTGTTCCTCCCCATCGCGCAGGTCGTCAAGCATGGACTTTCGTCTTCGGCATTCGTTCCCAATGCCCAGCGGCCTCCGTCGTCAAAGCCCGGCCGAGAACTACCCAGCGACGCCTCAAGGCGGAATCCTCAGCCTATTCCTCAAATGATGGAGCCATTCTCCTCCAACACTGGTGACCGGCCGGAACCGTCCAGCGACGGCCATGTTGTTTGCACCAACGTTCGTGACGTGGGCGTGGCGGCGACCCCACCTTTCCACGACGCCCAGAACGGTATTCAAGCCGCCACATCAGACAAACGGGCAACCAACAGGCAGGAAGCAGAGCCTGCCTCCTGCCCGGAAGGTCAGTCAGTTGCGAGCATTGCATACGTCAACGCTCCTGATGACCACATCTACAGAGTTGTTCACTGCAAGCCCAAATCACAGGGTAACGCTAGGCGAGGAACTCTCCATACGGAACCAGGAGGTCGTGTTCACGATCCGGCCTCGCTTCAACAACCCAGAGAAAAGGTAGAACTACATGCCGCAGATTTTGAGAACTCGCCAGGATCGTCATCCGTCAGCGTGGAGCCACGCTGGCTGAGCTTCGACCCGTCACAGACCGAAATGTTGTCAGGAGTGTGGGTGCAAGATGGCGGGTCCTTTCAGAATAAAGGCCGAGTTTCGCCAACGAGTGGTAAGCCTTCTTTCAAAAAGAAATCCCTTCTTCGCCGGGCACTCGGAGGCGTGGGGCGGCCAGCCCTGGGTGTTGTGAGGTCAGTCGGTGCGTCGGTTCGCGGAGAGTTATGGGGGGATTAGGCGAATCCGCAAATCGCTACAGATCCCGCCCGACCACGGGCAGAAAGGAGGTTGCGCAATGAACATCTTCGCCAGAAGGAACGAAGACCGGGTCGAAGTTCCCGAAATTGAAGTCAACGGCAATGAAGCTACCGTTCAGACGAACGATGATCTTCGGGAGCAAGACCGCAAAGTCAGGCTATCGACGAACGACGATGCTGGAGAGCAAGACCGCAATGTCAGGCTACCGAAAACCAAATGGTTTTAGTCGGCACGCCGGGGTAGCGTTCTGAGGCGCTGCCCCGGTGAATTTCGGAGAAAGGAGCGTTCGTTATGCTGACACCGCCACGCTGGGAAGCCGAATGCCGCGTTATGAAGCATCGCTTACCAACCTTTGAGTCCTTCGCCGAACCCGGGGTATGGGCAGGATTTCGGGGTTGGTTTCGGGGGAGGCGCACTGGGCGGGTCTATGAAGTGATCGCCCAAGCTCCTATCAGGACCTACCCGAGCGAGGAGCCCGCCGTGTACATGAGCCCCCATCCTGAAGCGCACCACTGGATACGCGATGGGCGGCTCTGCTACCAGCGGGAGGGCCACGTGTGGGATCCCGCCGCCGACACGTTTGTTCAGGCCCTGATGATCGCCGCGAAGTACTTGGATGAATTCGATGGCAGAGGGTAATACCGATGATGAAACTTTTGATCCCGCGGGACGTTTTTAACCGACTTCAATCCTTGATTCTTGAGACGCCAGACGCGCTTGAAACTGGCGTAACGCTCTTTGGGACGAGTGTCTCCAATCCCCGAGCTCGTCAGCTGCCGAAGGCCAGTAGCGGGAGCGACGCTGTGTCAACCTCTGCCGATGTGGTCCTAGCTGTGGCGGGTCCTGGAAGGCGCGCCACCCATGAACCTGCCCATTACTCCGGGGATGACGAGCACTCGAACGAAATCTTTGATGCCCTGCGGTGTGCCCTTCCGGGTATCGAGTGGCTCGGTGAACTTCACGTGCATCCGAGAGGCATGACCTGGCTTTCCGATGGCGACCGACGGACTGTGAGACAAATCCTCACGGGGCACGACAAAACCTTGCACCCCGAGAAGTTCATTGCTGGCGTCATGCAGCGCCGAAATGGGCGCGTGGACATCCACCCTTACCACTTCACTCGCGAGTGCCTAGAGGGGAGTCTCATGGACTTTCAGATCGTGGAATTTGATGCTCCCATGGTTCAACAAGCGAGATTGAAAGGAGTTTACGATGTTCGACCCTGTATTCGCACGGAATCCGAAAGAAGCCGCTCGGCTCCGGGAGAAACACCTTGCCATCATCGGTTGCGGCAGTGGTGGCAGCGCCTTGGCCGACATGGCCACGCGCTCTGGCTTCGGTGTGTTCACCTTGGTCGACCCCGAGGTTCTCGCCCCTGAGAACATCGGCCGCCACATCCTGCACCGGGACGCCGTGGGCACATCCAAGGCGCGCGGGGTTCAAAGCGCTATCGAAGCCGTCAATCCCTCGGCTAAGGTCGAGGCTGTCGAAGGTAAGTTCTCCGACCTTGCCATGAAGCCCGACCTTCTGGTGGTGGCGACGGATTCCTTCGCCTGCGAATCTCTGGTCAACGACTATTCAATCCGAGAGGGTGTCCCTGCCGTGTACGGCGGCTGCTGGGGCGAAGCGTCGGTCGGCGAGATTCTCTATGTGGTACCGGGAAAGACGCCATGCTACGAGTGCTTCGCCGGTTTCCGGCGTCAAGCGGCCGAGATTCCAGCCCACGCGCGGAAATACACCGAACCCGAACTCGACACGACACGGCTTCCCGGCCAGGCAGGGCTATGGGCGAACATCCTGGTCATTACGGGCGTGATGTTCCAGGTGATCCTCGGGCTCGTTGACCACGAGAGTGACCGGCGTCAACTGATCGACTATGAGCACACGCTCTTCCTGGTGAACGTCTCGAAGTACGACTCTGGATTGCAGCCGCTCGCCGTGACGTTCGGAAAGGTTAAGAAGGGCTGTGCGATCTGCGATGAATCAAAACTCGCAGAACTCGGAAGCGGTTTCCGCGATTGCCCACTGGGAGTGCGGTGGTGATTCCGGCCGTTCAGTATCGACAAGGGAGCTTTGTATGCGATTCAACGATCTTCTCAATCCCAAGACTGGCCCAGAGGCCATTGTGCGTTTCGCGCTCTATCCGCTTCTCATCCTCGTGATCGGAAGCCTCACCATCACGATCCTGAACCAGCTTAAGGCCACGGATATGTTGCTCGCGATGCTTTTTCTCATGCTGATGAGTCCTATAGCGTATGTGATCCGGGAGCGCCGCCAAGCTCAGAGGCAAACCCCCAGGACGCGGCGGGGCGCAGAGCGCACGCCATTGCTTCCGCCGAACGATGGCCACGAGGAGGAAGAATGACCTGCCTTGCATGGCTTGCGGACCGCCTCTCGCGGCCGCGTATCGAGCGGGAAACAGCCCGTCACCTTGCGGCGCTCGCTGAAGGACCCGTGCGCGCCTCGCGCCGGACGGCACATGGGCTCCTCCGCAGCCTTCGCGCCGAGCCTGGGCCGAAGGTAACGCTCGGAGAGACCGCATGGGGAGAGCCGGTCATTGTTCCCCTGCGGGGATTCGTGCACGCAGCGGGGACCATGACGGGCGGCATGGGCAGCGGGAAAACGATGGCGGCGTGCCTGATTCTCAACGCCATCATCGTGCAACTCCCGGAGCTTCGCTCGATGGCCTTCGGCGTCCTGGACGCCAAGGGCGAGCTTTTCGACCGGGCGCTCTATCTTCTCGCCGCGCGTCTGGAGACGCTCGATGAGCCCGCGCGGGAAGAGCTCCTGAAGCGGATCGTCATCATCGACTTTTCCGCTCGCCGAGCCGTGAGTTCGTACAACATCCTTTCGCGCTGGCCTTACACGGAACCGGATTTCTTCGTCACGAGCCGCCTCGAAACCTTGCGGGAGCTTTTGCCCTCGGGGGACAAGCTCTCGCTCCGCGGCGGCGAAGTCCTCAAGAACGTCTTGGCGCTCCTCGCCGAGTTTGGCTTGCCCCTCACGCACCTAACCCAGGTGCTGGAAGCAGAGGCATTCCGTTCGCGACTCCTTGGCCAGTCGAAAAATTCCGAGGTGAAGTGGTATTTCAACCACCACTTCGCGCAAGAAGGGAAGTCGACCCTCGCCGCGCTTCGTACTCGGATGGAATCACTCTTTACCTCGGAAGGCGTGCGCCTGGCGCTCGCGGGCTCGACCGCGCCCGACTTCCGGCAGCTGCAGAACGAAGGGAAAATCGTGCTCATCAACTGCGCTGGTCCTTCGATTACTCGCGGCGTGCGCCTGCTCCTCCAGGGGCTCGTCCTCTCGGACATTCGACAAGCGATATTCGCAAGGCCCAACAATCCTCCTGTCACGTACCTCTGGCTCGCCGATGAAGCGCAGAATTTCTTTCTCACCAAACAACAGCAGGACAACATGGCCGACATTTTAACTATGGGCCGGTCCTTCGGTTCTTTCTTCTGCTCGCTCTGCCAAAACCTCTCGACCGCGGTTCCCGGCGCCCGCATCCTGGAGATTTTGCACACGAACATCCGATGGTCGCTCACCTTGCGGGGAACGCCGCGCGATGCCCAGTTCCTGCGGGCCGCGCTTCCGGTGACCGGCCGGCGCCCGCGCCCGGACCCTCACCCTTTCCGCGAGCGCTCCTTCTATTCCCCGGAAGAGGAGCGGGCGCTTGCACTCGAAGGCATCGCACATCTTCCCGATCGGACCGGCTATCTGTGGCTCAAAGCCCGCTCGCCCGAAGCCATCAGGATCAGAACGCGGACGGTGCCCCTTCCCGAGGGCGTAGCGTTCCGGGAGACCGTAGACGCACTGCGGGAGGAGCCGCGCCTTGGCGGGCGTCACTCGCGCCCCGAGTACGAGAGGCAGATCGAAGACCGCGATCGCAAATGGCACCAGCCGCAAGAGGAGTCTGACCTGCCGGACCGCTTCGAAAAAAAATACAGAGAGGAGCGGAGCGCATGGCGGGCGTGAAAGATCTCTGGGTTGACGGCGCGCTCTTTGCGCTCGCAAGCCCGATTCTTGTCCTGAAAGCATTGCACCGGGCGGTCGAGCGCTACCGGTTCTTCAGGCTTGCGATGTTGCCCGCCATCATTTGCGAGTGCGGGGCCGAGGTCGCCTTGGTCGGCCTCTGGAAGTGCTCGTGCAATTTCACGTACCGCGGCCACCTGCTGAGGATTTGTCCCGTTTGCGGAACGATTCCGTGCGTCGTGTGCTGCTACCGGTGCGGCGTGACGACCAAACTACCCGAGGCCTCATGAATGACCGTACGACTCACCGAGCGCGATCTGCGGATGCTCGTGAAGTGCGCTCTTTGTCGGTGGCTCACGACGGACCAGCTCAGGCGCTTGTATTTCCCCGCGGCCACGCTGAACGCCGTCCAGAAGCGGTTGCGAAAGCTCGCCGATGTCGGGTATCTGCGTTCGTACCGAGAACACCCGACCGCCGAAAGCATCCACACGGTTGGCCCCAAGGGGCAAAGTCTCGTTGAGGAGCGAGGGGTGGAGGTCACAATGAGCAGTGATGTGCCCCGGCAATTGGACCACCTTCTGGGGGTGAACGAGGTCCGGATCGCCGTCGAACAAAGCGCGGTTCCCGTGGCCTACTTCTTCGCCTACTGGCAACTCTCAAACCTCGGCTGGAAGTACCCGGTGATTCCGGACGCCGTTTTTGCGGTGAGCAGTCCCGAGCGACGGGCGTTTGTGGTGGAGTACGACCGAGGGACGGAAACGCTCGATAAGCTCTTTGAAAAACTCCGGCGGTATGCGGACGGGCTCGAAGGGTTTGCCTTCGAGGTGGTCATGATCGTGACCGAAGAGACGCGGCGGTTTGATCTTCTCTCTCGGGAGATGCGTCGCAAGCAGGTATCCGTGCCAGCGTTGGTTTCGACGCTGGAGGAGATTCGCGGGGCGGGGGTTTTTGAGGCGGTGTTCATGGAAGTGCCGGGCGGCATCAGGAGGAAGATCCTGGAAGGTAATGGAGATTAGGAGGATCTCCTTTCGGGGTCTCCCTTCGTGAGGAGAGCCATAACGCGCTAAATCGCTTTAGCACAAGCAGTTAGCAGGAGGTCATGCTGGGGTATTAGGAAGGTGTCAGAGATGATTTTTGTGAGTCGTCATACGAGTGAAAGGAGGATCTGGAGCGAAGAGCGCCGCCTTCGGAAGAGGCGAACGGCGGGGACAGGAAAGTCACAACAACAATGCAACACCAACAACTCATCGACAACTTTGTCCACCACGGGGACGGTGGGCGTGGTACCTACATGAGAGCCGATAAGGACGTTCTCTATTCGAAGTTCCCAACCTACTATCGTGGCTCGTACGGCCTCGCGGGAGAGACAATCCCGCTTGCCGTGCGACTCCGAGACGGGAGCCTTCTCGTCAACGGGGCCCGGCTCCAATGGCCCGCGAGTGGGCACCAGAGGAACGTCCTTGCCGCTCTCCAGAATCTCTCAGGCGCGTTCGGCGTGGTTCCCTTCCATTCGGTGGTCGCCGCCTGGACCGACGGCGAAGTCCGCGATTGGAACCAGAAGCCGATTCCTATCCGGCACCTTCAGCGCGAGGTCGGGATTGTCGTCCCGAGCGAGGGTGAGCGGTGGCAGGAAGTGACCGAGAAGGACAAGCATGGCCGAATCCACACCCGGCAGGTCCATACCCTCGGAGACTCGGTAGTGCGGGTGCATGACCGTTTCTACCTCTCCGCTGTGGACCCAACGGGTCGGGGCTCTGGCATGTATTTCCTTGCGGAGCTTCATACCGACCGGGCACCCGCTTCGCTCCTGGACGCGTTCAACGCCCTTAAGCCGAAGACCGTCCGGGAGGCAGAGGCTCGCGGAGCCAACGTGAGACGCCAGGGGGAGTGGTTCGCGATTCCGACGAAGTTCCTTACGTCGGAGCTCCTGCGGGACGTGGAACGCGGCGTGGCCGTTTACCGGCAGCGTCACGTGCTCGGCAGAGACGGACACCACGAGCTCGAAGAGGCCATCCTCTATCGAGTCGGCCCGCGCAAGGGCGAGGTCTACGCCCGCGGAGTGCTCAGACATATCCAGGATGAGCACCGGGACCTCGACCTCGGCACGATCCGCTGGCATCAAGTCGTGCGTAACATCCAGGGCGCTTCCTACACGCTGAGTGGAGGGGGCGCAATGGCACAATTCGACTGACCTGGAACCTGTCGTTCGCCTCTTCGGAGGGCAGTCCTCAAGCTTGTCCCGTCTGTGCGAGGCATAGGCATGGCCTCTCATGCGAGGCCGCCTTCTGCGCCTTGAACAGTCGAGGACAGAAAAGGGGGAGGCAAAAGGTCGATCTGTTCACCGTGCACGTCGCCGCCACGCGAACGGCCTTCACGGCGACGGAAAGGCAGATGCCTCCCCTTGACATGAATATCGCTCACCCGCCGGGTGCACGGCCCGGGATAAATCTATCTATCCCCAAACCGTATGGCTTGGCGGCCTTATGAAAACCTTATCGACGGAGAACTCGACAATCGCACGCCAGGAAAGGTAACCGGCTGGATGCATTTCTTTCGCGCAGGTAAGCAACCCGTGAAGATCACCCTCGATCTCGCGGGGGACTTTCACGAAGACATCCGGGGAACGCTGATCCGGCTCTCGAACCCAAACCCTTCCGACCGGAATAACGAACTCGAGAGGAGCGGCTCGTATGTGGATGGGATCGCCCGCATGCAGCGCGGCACGGTGGGAGACATTACTGCCGGACTTCCGCTTGGCCCGTGGACCGAGGAACTTGCCCAGAGGCTCATGGCGCAACATGAGCTTGTCTGGGACGAACTCGGCATCACGGGTGACAAGCGCGAGGCCCGAAAGCAGGAACTCTCCCAACGCTGTTGCCGGCAGATTGAGGCGGGCGACCTCTACTATCCGTACGTCGCCTATCCCTACATCGAGTGGTATGCCGCGAACGGCAGGGTGGTTTTGGAGCTTGATCCGTCTCAGGTGGAAATCGTGAAGACGAACCCCATAAAGTCGAAGACTTCAGCGGAGCTTTACCAGGACGAGAGGAAACGCACCGAGGCTTTTGGTGCCTTCATGGCGGGCATGTTGGAGGACTTCTCCGAGAAGAACCACAAGAAGGGCGGCGACGGCAACGTCACCGGCATTGTGGTTGGATGAGGTCGAGCCGGGGTGATTGCGCCCCGGCGGGTGGGCGGCCAGTTTGACGACGCGAACCAATGGTGCTCATGGCGACAAACCTCCTCACGACGGATAAAACTCAAACGATAAGCGCCCAACCCGAAGAGTCCTGGGAGCCCGAGGCGCTTCTCACCGTTCACGAGGTGGCGCAACTCCTCAAGGTTCCGGTTTCCTGGGTTTACGAGCGAACGCGTCGGCGCGGAGCCGAGCAATTGCCCCATATCAAGGTCGGCAAATATGTCCGATTCCGATTGCGAGAAATCGAGAGATACCTGGAGCTGTTGCGGCGCGGATAGCGAGATGGATATACTACTTCGCGACCCTAGAAGAAGCGAGCGAGCCAACGGAAAAAAGGAGGCATTCCGTATGGCTCGACATCGATATCAGAAAGGATGTTTGTTCAAGCGAGGGAAGAAATGGGTTCTGCGATTCCGCGAGGACACGCTGAACCCGGATGGGAGCCTAGGTCAAAGCCATCGTTCTGTTGCCCTGGGTTCATTTGAAAACAAGAAGGAGGCTCGCCAAGCGGCGGACTCGTACTTGCATCAGTTCAACAGTGGAAACCGCTGTCCGCAATCGGCGATTACCCTCGATCAATTTTGGCGGGAATACTTCGAACGGGAGATTTTGCCGACCTTGAAATTCGCTACTATCGAACTCTATCGCAATCTCGCAAAGAAGCACATCCTCCCTGCGTTGGGTCGGCAAAAGCTTTGCGATTTCTCCGCCCTAGACATTCAACAGTTCATCGGCCAGAAACAGCGCGCAGGATATTCCCCACAGACTCTCGCACACTTACGAAATTTGGTAAGTAAGATCTTTGGAACGGCGACGCGCTGGGGTTGGATGAACCACAACCCAGCTCGCGGCACTGAATTGCCGCCGATGGAGCGCACGCGTCACGCACGCGTATTAACTCCAACCGAGGTGCGCAGTTTAGATCGCAAGCTGGATGATCCTGCACGTACTATTTTTCTTGTCGGCTGTCTCACCGGTCTGCGAATCGGAGAGTTGCTTGCGCTTCAAGTAGGGGACGTTGACCTATCAAGAGCTGTTCTTCATGTCCGTCGAGACGTTTATCGCGGGCATGTGGGCAGCCCAAAGACTCCCGGGAGTGAAAGGCAAGTCCCGCTGACCCCAAAGCTCGTGGCGGCTCTTCGACACTGGCTGAAGGTTAGGCGCGGACTATCTGCTTGGCTCTTTCCCAGTGCTACTGACACGCCTTTTCGCGATCGGAATTTGCTGAGGAGAAACGTCTGGCCGGTATGCACAACGCTTGGCATTCCGCGCTTTGGATGGCATTCGCTCCGTCACACCTTCAGCACATACAACGGCAACTCGGGAGTGGCGATGCCCGTCCTACAGGGGCTCTTAGGTCATTCGAGCGTACAAACTACGATGCTCTACACTCACCCGCTCGAAGATGCGAAACGGCAAGCAGTTGAGAACTTGAGCCGATTTTTGTTCCCAAGTGTTCCCGCGCGTGAGGGGCTGACACAATTGGGTGAAAGCTAATCCAATGATAGCCAAGGGGAAGTTGGTACGCCCGGAGAGATTCGAACTCCCGACCCCTTGCTTCGTAGGCAAGTGCTCTATCCAGCTGAGCTACGGGCGCACCGGAAGGACGAACTGCAGTTCGTCTTCTGTAGTTTCGCACGCCCCCGTCGGCCTGTCAACGGCGGCGCGTCTGGCAAGCGCGGATCAATTGCTTTCGCGCGGGCCGTGGGTGACCCGCACGAGTTCAATCCGGGTGCCCGAAGCCTGGCTCTGGAGCGCGACGATCTTCTCCTGCCCGTTCTTCTTGATCTCGAAGACGGTCTTGCCTTCCGGACTCCTTTCGACGAATTTCGTCACCTCACTGCCCAGCCGTTGCTTGTAGAAATCGCGCACCGTCGCCAGCTCGTCCGAGGTCTGAAGCTTGGCGGCCAGGACCTGCAGGCTGGCCTCCTCACCGAAGGCCAGGCTGACCGTCGCGGAGCTGTCATCCTTCACCAGGGTCGCGCCGGGATAGATGGGCAGGCCCAGGCGCGCCTCGTTGACTTCCTTGGCCACCTCGAGCGAGCCCACGGGAGTCTTGATCGAGACCTGCTTGGCACCCGAACCGCGCTCGTCCACGTTGACGCGCACACCGCGAGAGATGATCCGCAGGCCAACCCAGGTCGTCACCACCGCCACGAAGATGATCAGCCCCAGGGCCAGCAGAGCGATCGCCAGCAGGTGGCTTCCCGTGCGCGGCGGCTGCGGAGGCACGGGCGGTTGTGGAGCTTGTGGGGACACACTCATCGGCATCTCCTTCCTGACCATCATTACGCAAGCGAGCCCCAGGATGTTCCCCCGAATCCCGAGCTCACGGACCTCCCGCCCAGGATCAGGCCTCAGTCAAACGACCTCGCGGCCTCGTACATGGCGACGATATTTTCCGGCGGGACATCGGCCAGGATGTTGTGAACCTGCTGGAAGACGAACCCTCCGCCCGGGCGGAAGATTTCCACCTGCCTTCGCACGTGCTCCTTCACCTTGGCGGGCGTGGCATGCGAAAGCGTCGCCTGCGTCTCGCAGCCTCCGCCCCAGAAGACCATCTCCTTGCCGAACTCCGCTTTCAATTCGTGGGCGGCCATACCCTTGCACGAGATCTGCACCGGGTTGATGGCGTCGAGTCCCGCGTCGATGAGGTCGGGCAGCAGTTCCCGCACGCCGCCGCAACAGTGCAGCATCACTTTGACGGGGGCGAGTTGCTTGGCCCGTGCCCACATCAGCCGGTGCCGAGGCTTGAAGAACTCGCGATACATCCGGGGTGAAATCTGCGGCCCGCGCTGCATGCCAAGATCGTCGCCGAAGAGGATGACGTCGATGTGCGGCCCCACCGCCCCCAGAAATCGTTCGAGGTTGCCAAGGTGAGTTTCGACAGCCTTGTCGAGGAATTCGTGGGCCTTTCGTGGCTCGCCGGCCAGCATGGCAAGAAAGTTGTCGTTCCGGTAGAAGAACTGGCCAAATTCCAGAAGATTGCCCCCGAACACACCGATGATGGCGCGGTCGGTCTTCAAGCGCAGATCTCGGGCGCCTTCGGCGAGCCGCTTCAGCCCTTCCGGGCCATCGGCGAGCGGCCCCGGGGGAGAGGCCACCGCCGTCCACATGCACTCCTGCATCGCCTCTGCCAGCGTCCGTGGCCCATGCTCGTCGGCGAACGGCCAGTAGCTTTGCTCAAAGTAAAGGGCCCCGTCGGGCATGTGGGCGATGACGCGGCCAGTCTTGGAGCGAAGCGCCCACTTGCCCGGGACCCGCTCCGGCTTTGCCCAAGCAGGCATCTGGCAAGGTGTACCGTCAGGCAAGACCCAGTCCGCCCAGTCTTCATCTCGCAGCGCGAAGCCGCGCCCCATCTCAATCGCGTCGATACCGAAGAAGTCCATCACGTCGTCATCCACGATGGCCAGTTGCTGGAGGGGGTCATAAACGCGGATGGGTTTCTCGGGCAGCCCCAGGTGCTTCCGCAATTTCGCGTAGGCGATGGCCGCGATCCCTGAAGACCGGTGGCTTGACAGGTCAACAGGAACGCGGTCGGGTTCGCGATGGTTCAGTGCAGTGATCACTCTCTCATGCGGAGTCATGGGATTCGTCCTGGCGAGGGAGCGGGGCTTGCGCAGAGTCTACCACGTTGCAGTGCCTTTGGCGTCGTGGCACGCGCATCTTGCGCGTGTCCCACGGGCCGGACGCCCATGTCACAGGGCAATCGGCGGTCGCAGACCGCCGCTACAGCACGCCGTACCGCCACCCTTTCGGGCCGCACCAGGCGGGCTCAAGAGTCTGTGTGATAACTGCCGCTTGACACCTTTGTATAATGCGGTCAGGAGGCCGCGATGAGATTTCTTCCCTACAGTCCCGATCAAGCTTACTTGTTGCCGCCGAGTGTGCGCGAGGTGCTGGG
>Ga0315282_10002380_pt1 | contig 34773 bp, 28 predicted proteins | sample YL17G07_20_MG_FD_203693 | JGI IMG/M metagenome (GOLD analysis project Ga0315282, IMG submission 203693) | Sediment microbial communities from Yellowstone Lake, YNP, Wyoming, USA - YL17G07_20 | ecosystem: Environmental > Aquatic > Freshwater > Lake > Sediment | place: USA: Wyoming | collected...
TGGACGTCGAGTCCGATGAAAAATTTCTTGGTGTTCATGTTGCATGTCTCCTCGTTCCTTATCTGATGCAACACGAGACAGCTCAAGAATTATCATGCCATCTTTTTTTCTCTCTATACAAACGAAACCCTGAAAAAGACGGGGGTGTTTACCAGTCAACGACCAGATTATGTTTATCCTTGGGGGCACGTCAGCGGCATCCCTGGCCGCTGCCTTATCGCATTCATTGAACCAGCCGCTCGTCAAGACGACGTTCAAGCGGTTCCCTGACGACGAGTTCTACGTCCGCATCGAGGAGCCAATCGAGGGCCAGGACGTACTCATCGTCCAGACCGCGTACCCGGACTCCAAGATCATCGAACTGCTGATCATGCAGGACGCGGTCTGCGAAGCGGGCGCGAAAAGAATCTCTGTTATTCTCCCGTACTTCGGGTACAGCAGGCAGGACAAGAAGTTCGAGGACGGCGAGGCGATCAGCGCCCGGGCGATCGCCGAGCACATCAGCATCCACGCCGACGAGGTCATCACCGTCGACCCCCACAAGGAGCGCATCCTGGACTTCTTCACCACCCCGGCCCGCAGCTGCTCCGCCGTCCCCCAGATTGCGGAGTACCTCAAGGGAAAAGACATCGATTTAGTCCTGGCCCCGGACATGGGCGCCAAGGACCGCGCGGAGCAGGCGGCCGCCCTCATCGGATGCGTCAGCGACTACCTGGAGAAGACGCGCATCGACGGCGCCACCGTCAAGATCCATCCCAAGAGCCTCGACGTCCAGGGGAAGACCGTCGCGATCGTCGACGACATCATCTCCACCGGCGGCACCATGGCCACCTCCGTCAAAGAGCTGAGGCACCAGGGGGCAAAGAAGGTCTACGTGGCCTGCACGCACGGCCTGTTCGCCGGACAGGCGAAAGAGAGGCTGACCGCGGCGGGCGTCGACGAGATCATCGCCACGGACACCATTGAAAGCGAGTTCAGCAAGGTCAGCGTCGCACCCTGCCTCGCGCCCCTGCTCGTGCACCTCGCCTGAGCAGACGCTTTCTCCAGATAGACTAGAGATAAGGTATTTATAAGGCAATGGTTTTACGGGTGTAACCATTTCAAGGTGAAACCAATGCGGAAGCGCGCACAGCAAAGTAACCAAGCAGCGTCACCACAACCCCCAGCCACCAGCGGATCGGCGTCCCAGACGACCGCACCTCAGAAGCATAGGTTCTCCTTCTCTTTCAAGGCCCGGAAGAACCTCTGGGTCGGCGTGACGCTCATCGCCATCTTCTTCCTCGTCCTGTTCTTCAACACCTACTTCAACATGACCTCCGACGCCAACATCAACGCCCAGGGGACCGATCTGGCCACCAGATACTACCTTTCCGGCCCTGACCCATACTACAATATGAGGTTAGTACAGGCCACGACGGAGACCGGGAAGTTCCCCTACTATTTCACCAATGACCCGCTGCTGAACTACCCGCTCGGGGTCTCCGGCGGTCGTGCCCCACTCCTGGTCATGTCCGCTATCGGGTTCAGCAAGCTGCTCGTCCCGTTCATGAGCGAAACCGACGCCCTCGGGCTCGCCATGCAGTTCGTCCCCGCCCTGTTCGGCGCGCTCCTCGTCTTCCCCGTCTACTACATCGGGAAGCTCCTCTTCGGACGAAAAGAGGGCATCATCGCCGCGCTGCTCATCGCCATCATCCCGATCGAGATCAGCTCCGGGCATGGCTCCGCGTTCGCCCTGTTCGACCACGACTCCTTCAACCTCCTCTTGTACTTCCTCACCTTCGCCTTCTTCCTCAAGAGCATCAAAGAGACCGACCGCATCCGATCCATCCTGTTCGCGCTCCTTGCGGGCATCCCGCTCGCCGCCCTCTCCATGGTCTGGACTGAGGCCCAGTTCCTGTACACGGTCCTGGCGGTCTATATTGTCGTGCAACTCATCATGGACATCATCCTGAAGAAGACCAGCGGTCAGTTCGTCCGCAGCTCCGCGTTGGCCATGTTCACCGGTGTCCTGGTCTCGTTCCCGGTCACGAGATTAAGCAATGCCTCGCCCTTGGGCCTGTTCACCTTTCCCTTCTACCTCGCCGTCGGCGTCACCCTCTTCGGGCTCGTCTGCCTGCTCTTCAAACGGAAGAACATCCCCTGGATCATCACCATCCCGCTCATCGCCATGTTCGGCGCGCTTGTCGCAGTGCTCCTGTACATCGTTAGGGTGTTGCCCGCCATAATCCCCAGCTTCCTCAGCTCACTCACCCCGATTTCCAACATCTTATATGGGACCGGGATCTACGGGAACAAGGTCGCCTTGACCATCGCCGAGGCAGGAACCTATAACATCAGCAGAACCGTGATGTCCTACGGGCCCGCGATCTACTGGCTGAGCTGGTTCGGCCTCGTGTTCCTCATCTGGCAGTTCATCAAGCACAGAGACCGCCGGGACTATATGTTCATCCTCACCCTCTTCTTCGTCCAGGCCTGGCTCTCCTCCACCGCCGGCCGGTTCCTCAACGACATGGTACCGGTCATCGTCCTGCTCGCCGGATGGATCATCTGGTTCATCATCGACAAGATCGATTACAAGAAGATGGTGAAGAACATCCAGAACGCCGGAGGAGGACTCCGCGGGATCCGCCGTGGCGTCAAAATCACCCATGTCATCGGCGTGTTCTTCGTCGTCTTCGTCGTCCTGGTCCCCAACACCTTCCTCGCGCTGGACGCAGCCGTGCCCTCCGCGATCACCAAGAATGGGACCAGCAACCTGAAAACCGACGTCTTCGGAAAAAACTTCACCGGCGCCTTCGGCTCCAGCTCCTATAAAGAACAGTACTGGGTCGAGGCCTTAAGCTGGCTACGCACCCAAGACACGAATATCACACCGGCGGAAAGACCTGCGTTCATCTCCTGGTGGGACTACGGGTTCTACGAAGTCGCGGTCGGAAACCATCCCACGGTCGCAGACAACTTCCAAGACGGCATCCCTCCAGCGGCGAACTTCGAGACCGCCCTCGGTGAAAAAGAAGGCATCGCCGTCTGGATCACCCGTCTCCTGTTGGCCAACAGCCAGACGCACAACGGGCATCTCACCCAACCGGTCGTCGACACCCTCAGCGCACGTCTCAACGCCACCAACGCCAGCAAGATCGTCCAATGGGTCCAGGACCCCAAGTCCTCCCCCTCCTACAACGCCCCCATCGGCGCCCAGTACGACCTGAATCTGAGTAAAACGATCCGCGTCGGCAGCCAGTACCCGGAGAACGCCGTCTACCAAGACGTCACCCAGATGCTCAACGACAGCCTCACCGACGAGCAGATCACCTGGCTGTACCACGACATCCAGAACGCGACCAAAGAAAGCATCCGCTACTATGGGGTCGAAGGCTACGACGAGCAAATCTTCAACATCTTCGCCTTCCTCGCCGACAAGAGCAACACCCTCTACGCCCTGCGAAGCAGCGGGCATACACTGGCGAACCCTGAAGACGACTTCATGCAGATCAAATACACCGGCTATCAACTCAACACCGATAACACACCCGGACAGGAACAGACCTGGAGCGCCCAGGAGATCAACAACATGACCGCCGCGGTCCGCAACCGAATCCAGATCTCAAGCACCGCCACGGTCTTCAAGGAAGCCTACTTCAACACCATGTTCTACAAGGTCTACATCGGCATGCCACCGACCCAGGACTCCTCAGGCAACCTCCAGACACCAGACCAGCAGATCCCCACCTACGCCCTCCGGCACTTCGCCACAGAAAAAGTCTCCATCTACCCCTACTACAGCGCCGCGAAGAGCGCGGTGATCATCGCGAAGTACTACGAGGGCGCCTATCTTAACGGAACAGTACATAACGTCACCGGCGGCCCCATGCCCTACGTCCACGTCATCGTCCTGGATAAATACGGGTTCCCTCACGACAACGTCTATACGGATCAGAACGGGAGCTTCAGCGTTATCGCCCCCGCGGGCAACGTCACCGTCATCATGACCTACCCCGGCGACGAGCTGCTCCTTCACCGCTTCCGCCTGAACCAGACCAACAACACCCTCTACTCGCCGATCACCGACGCGGAAGGCATGCGCATCCCAGGGACAAACTACCAGCGCGACTACAGCATCGCAGTCAACAACTCCAACCTCACCGGGTACGTCTACAACGACGTCAACAACAACCACTCCTACGACCCCGGCGTCGACACCCCCATCTCCGGAGTCACCATACACCTCGATGACCTGTTCTTCCTCAAAAACATCCCGGATGTGACCACGGATGCGAACGGCCAGTACCGCTTCACGAACATCCCGCCCAGCAAATACAACATCTCCGCGATCCAAAACGGCTATACCTTGAACACCTCCGCGACCAACGTCGAACCCAACCTCTTCTGGCACAACGTCTCTAAGCCCAAGCCCGCCGCGGTCACCGGAACGGTCTACATCGACAAAAACCTCAACGGAGACGTCGACCTCGGCGAAACCCAGGCAGGCATCAACGTCACCCTGCACTACACCACCCTCGCAGGCAGCCAGATCACCGCCAGCCACCTCATCACCGACGCCACCGGCAGCTACCAGTTCACCTCACTGGTCCCCGGGAACTACATCCTGAACGCATCCCTGCGGAACACCACGACCCATAACCTGGAATACAAGACGGAAGAACCCATAACCCTCAAGGCGAACATCACCTCACATGTGAACGTCTCCCTCGGGTACGCACCCGTATCCATCCACGGCAAGGCAACCTACAGCAGCGTCGGCATCAGCGGGATACGCATCGGCTTCACCGCCAACATGGCAATCGAGAACAACACCGCAGAACAGGCGACGGCAACAACCATCCAGGACGGCAGCTACACGGCCCAACTCGTCCCCGGGGTCTACAACATAACCGTCAACCAGCAGCAAGGCGGGACCCTGGTCTACTCCTTCACCGGCAAGGTCACCATCACCATCGGGCAAAACCCAGTCATCTACGACGTCGCACTGACCAAGGTCTCGACCACCGTCACCGGGACCACCGCGGACAAAGACCACAGGATCCATAACACGACGATCACCTTCCAACCCGACGGATCCAGCAACAATACCGCGATCCGTGCCACCGCCGCATCGAACGCAACCGGCGTCTACCGCACCGAAATCTCACCCGGCTCGTACAACGTCACGGCGACAGCGACCATCACCGAAGGCGGCGCGAACGTCACCTACATCAACACAAACGTCGTACACCTCGTCATCAAGCCCGGCGACCCCATAACGACGCTCAATATCGTCATGGCGCGGAAAGAATAAGACCACACCAGGTGAGGACGCCCTCCTCACCCAATATTTTTTAATCCCATTCACCGTATCCCTCACGCACCATGCTGTCCATAGCAGAGGGAAAAACAGCGGTGAACTACGCCCGCCAGATCATCACCAGCACCGTACGACACCAGTCGCAGACCACCGTCACCCTCGGGAAACCCTTCGAAGAGAAACACGGCGTGTTCGTCACCCTGCACACCCACCCAGAGCACGAGCTGCGCGGCTGCATCGGCATCCCGTACCCAGAGCTCCGACTCAAGAACGCCTTGGAAGAGGCTGCACGGTCCGCCACCCACGATCCCCGGTTCCCCCCGCTCGGCGCCGATGAACTCAAGCACGTCATCATCGAAGTCACCATCCTCTCCAACCCCCGCCCCCTCCAGGCATCCTCGCCGGAAGAGACGGCATCCAAGATCCGGATCGGCCGAGACGGCCTCATCATCGAACAGGGCTTCAACAAAGGGCTGCTCCTGCCCCAGGTCCCCGTCGAAGAAGACTGGGACGTCGAAACCTACCTCGGATACGCCTGCATGAAAGCCGGCCTGCCCGCGGACGCCTGGGTCATGCCGCAGACCAAGATTTTCACCTTCACAGGACAGATCTTCAGCGAGCAGAACCCTGAGGGGACCATCCAGGAGAAGCATCTGAATGGACCTCAGCATTGAAGGAAAAATCCTGCGGAACGGAGCCTTCGAGACCGCCTGCCTCGGGATCACGGACGGCAAGATCACCGCCCTGAAAAAAACCCTCACCGCAGAAACCCACCGCGACTTCGGCACCCGACTCCTTCTCCCCGGAGGCATCGACCTCCACGTCCATTTCCGAGACCCCGGCTTCCCGAAAAAAGAAGACTTCCAGACCGGGTCGACTGCAGCCGCCTTCGGCGGCATCACCACGATTTTTGACATGCCCAACACCCGACCATTCACCTCGACGCTCCCAGCGCTGCGGGACAAGCGGCGAATGGCACAGGCCAAAAGCCTCGTCGACTTTGGACTCTATGCAGCCATCACCGAGGACAACCTCGGCCAGCTCCCCGCCCTCGCCAGAGAATGCTCAGGCTTCAAGATCTTCCTCGGCAGCAGCACAAACGCCGGCTCCCTCCCGACGACATCGCTTCAGGACGTGCTCCAGACGGTGAAGCCCACGGTGGCCCGCACCCTGATCCATGCGGAGGACGACCGCTGCCTCCTTCACCACGCAGGACCGGAAGAGAACCTGCCGGACCACAACCGCCGACGCCCCGCCGACTGCGAGGAGGAAGCAATCAACCACATCTTGGATGCCGACGTAAAGACCCCTCTGCACATCTGCCATCTCTCCTCCCGCGAAGGCCTGCATGCACTTTCCTTGCACCCACCCTGCATCAGCATCGGCGTCACCCCGCACCATCTCCTCCTGGACGCCACGGTTGATGGGGAGCATCCCACATGGTATAAGGTCAACCCGCCGCTGCGGGCGCCCGCGGACCGGGAGGCCCTCTGGAACGCGGTGGTTGAAGGTCGGATCGATATCTTCGAGTCGGATCACGCCCCACATACTCTGGAGGAGAAAGAGGCTGAGTTTGCAGTCGCGCCCTCGGGGCTTCCTGGGGTTGAGACCATGTATCCGTTGTTCCTTGCACTTGTAAGCCAGCAGCGGCTCGACCTTTCCCGGGTTCAGGCGATGCTGTGCGAGCGGCCGGCGGCTCTCGCGGGCCTGCCCAAGGGCCGCCTGGAAGTCGGACGGGACGCGGACATCGTCGTCGTTGACCTCAAGGACATCCGGAAGGTTCGGTCTGATCGGTTGCATTCGCGCTGCGGCTGGACCGCGTTTGAGGGCTGGCCTGCTGTCTTTCCCGTCGCCGTCTTCCTCAGAGGCGAACAACTCGTCGATGGCACCGAGCTGGTCAATTCCCCCGGTTGCGGCCACTGCGTCGACGGAAAAGGGCCGGAGGCTGGAGGCGAAGAGAATGGATGAGGCGATCAGGCAGTTGGCCCTGCGGGTTGTGACGCAGATTGCGACGAGGGTCCGCCGTGAGCAGCGGCAGCATTTTCCCCAGCTCGGTCGTCAGGTCGGCATCGGGGCGGACGGGACGCCTACCACGTACATCGATAAGGTCGCTGAGGATGTCGCGCTGCGAATCCTACGGAAATCGAGGACACCGGTGAACCTCTGCAGCGAAGAGGCGGGGGTGGTCGATATGGACGGGGAGTACACGTTCGTGTTGGACCCAGTGGACGGGACGCGGAACGCGTACCGTGGTATCCCGTTTTTTTCGGTGTCGCTTGCGGTGGGGCGGTCGCGGATTAGCGACTGCGAGTTCGGGGTGGTGAAGAATATCCCGACGGGGGACGTGTTCCTTGCGGAGAAGGGGAAGGGGGCGTTTCTGAACTCGGTTCCTATCCGGGTTTGTGACGTGCCTTCTCATGATATGGTGGCGTCGATTATGTTGGGGCGGAGTGCGACGGCGCATGCGGCATTGATCGCGCTGCAGCAGAATCATCGGTCGCTGGGCGCCGCGTCCCTGGAGATGTGTCTGGTGGCGAGCGGGGCGCTGGATTTCTATCTCGTCGGGCAGGCGCGGATGCGGGTCGTTGATATCGCGGCGGCGACCGTGATCGTCCGTGAGGCGGGCGGTCTGGTGAAGACGGTCGCTGGCGATGAGTTGGACATGGCGTTGTCGCTTGCGGAGCGGACGAGCGTGGTGGCGGCATGCTCTGAGTCGTTGGTCCGGGAACTGCTCCGAGGGGCAAAGGCATAAATAGCTGGGTCTGCCTCCTGTTTGTCTATGGGCCTTGGAGAACGGATTGTTGCGGAGTGCTCGAGGCGGAAACTGCATTTTTCTTTGATTGACCCGGAGAAACAGCCGCCGGAGAAGGCGGGGGAGATCGCCGCATTTGTCGAGGAGGCGGGGAGTTATGCGGTCATGGTCGGCGGGTCGACGTTGTCGTCTCAGCGGCAGGTGGACGCGACGGTGCTGGCGGTTAAGCAGCGGTGTGGTCTGCCCGTGATACTGTTTCCGTCCGGGGCGAGGTTCCTGAGTCGTCATGCGGATGCGGTGTTTTTCATGAGTCTGTTAAATTCGCGTCGGGTCGAGTATGTGATCCGGGAGCATGTGCAGGGGGCGTTGTTCGTGAAGAGGTCCGGGCTTGAGCCGATCTCGATGGGGTATGTGATCGTGGAGCCGGGGATGACGGTGGGGCGGGTCGGGGAGGTGGATCTGATTGGCAAGGATGATTCTGCGGCCGCGGTTGGGTATGCGCTCGCCGCGCAGTACCTGGGGATGCGTCTGTTTTACCTTGAGGCGGGGTCAGGGGCGACCTTCCCGGTGTCCGATGCGATGATCCGTGCGGTGAAGCAGCAGGCGAGTATCCCGCTGCTCGTCGGTGGTGGCATTCGGGATGCGGGGATGGCGCAGGAGAAGGCGCGGGCGGGTGCGGACATCATCGTGACCGGGTCCGCGTTGGAGGCGTCCTCGGATTTCAAGGATCGTTTGCCGCGGCTTATCGCCGCGATCTCGGAGGAGTGAGTCGTGCGGGTGTTGGTGAGCATCACGGGTGCTTCTGGAAGCATCTATGGGGTCCGGCTGGTCGAGGCGTTGGCTGCCGCGAGGCAGGAGGTCTTTTTGATCGTCTCGGAGTCTGCGCGGCCGATCCTGGAGTATGAGACGAAGTATTCGGTGAAGGATGTCGAGGCGTTGGCGTCGAAGGTCTATGAGAACGCGGACCTCTGGGCGGGGCCGGCGAGCGGCACGTTCCCGTTGGATGCGATGGTCGTCGCGCCATGCAGTATGAAGACGTTGTCCGCGGTCGCGCATGGGTTCGAGGATACGTTGACCTCGCGGGCCGCGAGCTGCATCTTGAAGGAGGGCCGGCGGTTGATCCTGGTGATCCGGGAGACGCCGCTGGATCTGCCCGGGATTCGGAACATGCTGCTGGCGAAGGAGAGCGGGGCGGTGGTCCTGCCGGCGATGCCTGGGTTCTATCACAAGCCGCGGACGATTGACGATCTCGTGGCGTTCATTGTCGGCAAGATTCTGGATTCCCTCCAGGTCAAGCACTCCTTATATAAGCGATGGAAATGATTAAATAAGGCACCGGGAATCCTTTCTCCCGTGGTGCGTGATTCTTCATGACGATAAAGGCATGTCCGCGGTGCGGCAGTCAGCGGATCTACATGGGGACGCTGAAGGCCGGGGTTATCTACGGGGTCACCTCGTGGAAGCTGCAGTGCCGGGACTGCGGGTACCAGGGGCAGCCGTTGCTCTTCGATACGCAGGAGGAGTACGACAAGTTCAGGGAGAGCCTTACCAGCCCTAGCCCGTCCGTTGTTCCAGAGGCGGAGGAGGAGAAGCCGGATGCCGCCATCGTCGACCTGTTAGACAACACCAAGGAGGTCGGGGAGGAGCCGGAGCGTAAGGCGAAGAGCTGGCGGCTCGAGATCGCGGTCTCCATCGTCATCGCCGCGGTCGTCACCATCCTTGAGGCGCCGGGGTTCCTTGCGACCATGGGCTCCGCCGCCCTGGTGTACATCTTCTTCTTCATGGTGCTGGTGGCCGTCGTCATCCTCGTCGTCATCATCGTCCTCGAGTACTTCTATCGGGCCATCCGCAGAGGCACGACGAAAAAACAAGAATGACGTCTTATTTCTGACAGACGGCGATGAAGTTTCGGAAGATCTGCTCTCCGTACTCGGTATGTTCGACCTCGGGGTGGAACTGTAGCCCGTAGAACGGTTTTTGCTGATGCCGCATCGCCTGGATCTTGCACGTCTCGCTTTCCGCAAGGTGTGTGAAGCCGGAGGGAAGCCTCGTCACCTCGTCGTTGTGCGACTCCCAGACGATCGACTGGTGAGGCACGCCGGCGAACAGCCGGTCCTCCTTTATGATCGTGAGATCGGTCTTCCCGAACTCCGGGACGATGGACGGCTTCACCTCGCCGCCGTAGAACCGTGCCATGAACTGGTGTCCCGCGCAGATCCCTAGTATCGGGAACGCGGCCTTCTCCAGGTACTCCGCGCAGTTGCCCAGCGGGCTGTCCAGGCCGATGCGCGGTGCGCCACCGGAGAGCACCAGGCCGTCGATGTGGTCTTTCTTCAGCTCAGTGAACGGCGTCGTGTTCGGCACGATCTTCGTCTCGATCTCAAGGTCGCGCAGGGTCCGCCATTCGCGATGCGTCCATTGCCCGCCGTTGTCCACCACGTAGATCTTCATTCCCACTCCACGGTCCCCGGCGGCTTGTTGGTGATGTCGTAGACGATGCGGTTGACCTTCGCGCCCATGGTGTTCGTAATCTTCCGCGAGATCCGGTCGAGGACCTCATGGGGGATGTCGCTATACGCCGCGGTCATCGCATCGATGCTCTGCACGCTGCGGACCGCGATGGTGTAGCCGTAGGCGCGTTTGTCGCCGTGCACGCCCACGGTTTTGATCGGGATGAGGACCGCGAAGTACTGCCAAGGCATCTCCATGAGTTTTTGTTCGACCGCGGCCTCGATTTCTTTTTCCACGATGTCGCAGGCCTCGCGGACGATCTCCGTTCGTTCTTTGGTCGCGGCGCCGATGATCCGGATCGCGAGGCCCGGTCCGGGGAACGGCTGGCGCTCCGCCACCGGGACGTTGAGGATCCGGGCGACCTTGCGAACCTCATCCTTATAGAGGTCCCGCAGGGGCTCCACCAAGGTGAGATGCATGATTTCTGGCAGGCCGCCGACGTTGTGATGGCTTTTGATGGTGTCACGCAGGGCGCCGCCGGACTCAATCCAGTCCGGGGCGATCGTGCCTTGGACGAGGTAGGTGACATGTTCTTCCTTGGCGACGCGTTCGAAGATATGGATGAATTTCTCCCCGATGATCTTCCGCTTCTTCTCCGGGTCTTCGACGTCGGAGAGGGCCCGGTAGTACTCCTCGCTGGCGTCGACGAACCGGTAGTTCAGCCCCATGGCCTTCATCGTCTTCACGACGAACGCGGACTCGTCCTTGCGCATGTAGCCGGTGTCGACGTGGATGGCGATGAGTTGTTTGCCGATCGCCTTGTTGACGAGGGCGGCGCAGACCGTGCTGTCGACGCCGCCGGAGAACGCGATGAGGGTCTTTCCCTGCAGTGTCTTCTTCAGGTCCGCGACCGTGGTCTCGATGAACTTCTCCGCGTTGAACATCAGGCACCTTTGTTGGAATCGATGACCTCTTGTTTCATCCGGTCACGGTACTGATCCAGTTTCTTCCGTAGCGTCTTGTCTTGGAGCGCTAGGATCTCGATGGCGAGGAGCGCGGCGTTGTCCCCGCGGTCCAGGCCGACGGCGGCGACCGGCACGCCCGGTGGCATCTGGATGATGGAGAGGATCGCGTCGAGGTTGACCTTGCCGCTGACCGGGATGCCGATGACGGGTCTGGTGGTGTGGGCGGCGATCGTGCCGGGGAGCGCGGCGGCGAGGCCGGCGACGCCGATGAAGACGTCCGCGGTGCTCTCCGCGACGATCCTCTGGACGTACTCCGGGGTCCGGTGCGCGGAGGCGACCGTCGTCTCATAGTCGACCTTGAACTCGGTGAGGATCTTCTGCGCCTTTTCCGCGACGGGCATGTCAGACTTCGACCCTAAAATAATATGGACTTTCATAGACGCCTCATGAGACATCTTTTTTCCGTATAAATAGTTTGAACCCCTCGGTTTTCCCTGTAAAAATCTCTCCGGTCGGTCAGCATAAATTAATTATAGGGTCGCTTCATGTAGGCATTCTCACATTGCCCTGGAGCGCGCATGAGACTCGTCATCAGTGAAAAGCAGATAGCGGCACGGCGTATCGCCTATATTCTCTCCCAAGGGACGGCCAAGAGTACGCACCATGGGAAGATCCCTGTCTACGAGTTCACCCGGGACGGCGAGCCCTGGAGCGTCATTGGCCTAAAAGGCCACATCATCACCCTTGATTACCCCCCGGGGTTCAACCAGTGGACGAAGATCGACCCCAGCGAGCTCATCACCGTCGACCCCTGCAAGAACGTGACGGAGAAGCAGATCGCGGCCGCCCTCAAGACCCTGGTCAAGGACACCCCGAGGGTCATCGTCGCCACTGACTTCGACCGCGAAGGCGAGCTCATCGGCATGGAGGTCGTCAACCTCCTCCGGGAGTACAACCCCGCGATCTCGGATGTGAAGCGCGCGCGGTTCAGCGCGATCACCCCCTATGAGATCAACACCGCGTTCGACAACCTCACCGACGTCGACTGCAACCTCTCCAACGCCGGGGAGGCACGCCAAGCGATTGACTTGGTCTGGGGCGCGGTCCTCACCCGATTCATGTCCCTGACCTCACGGCGGCTGGGGAAGGACTTCCTCTCCATAGGCCGCGTCCAGTCACCCACGCTTGCGCTGCTGGTCGAACGCGAGAAAGAAATCAAGCAGTTCACGCCCAAACCCTACTGGCAGCTGCAGGCGAAACTCCACGACGAAACACCATTCGAGGCCCTGCATGAGACCGAGATTTTCTGGGAAAAGCCGCAGGTCGACGCGATCTACGAGAAGGTCAAGGACGCGAAGACCGCGACCGTTACCACCCTCGACGTGAAGACCCACAACGAGTTGCCCCCCTCACCCTTCAACACCACCTCGTTCCTGCAAGCCGCATCGTACCTCGGGTTTCCCGCGGTCAAGGCCATGTCCCTGGCCGAAGAACTCTACCTCCTCGGACTCACCTCGTACCCTCGAACCGACAACACCGTGTACCCCCCGTCGCTGAACATCAGCGCGATTCTGCAAAAAATCAAGAACTCGGCGTTTTCAAAGGAAGTCGATCAAGTCCTGACCAACGGGCGCAGCTACCCGACCCGCGGCAAACTCCAGAGCACGGACCACCCGCCTATCCACCCGGTGGATGTCCCGATGGACAAGAAGCTGACCCACGACCAGTCCGTCATCTACGAGCTCATCGTCCGACGGTTCCTGGCGACCCTCGCCAAGGACACCATCTCCGAGACGACCCATGCGAAGATCGACGTCGGCGGCGAGCCGTTCACCGCCAGCGGCTACCGGCTCATCGAGGCCAACTGGAAACAGATCTACCACTACATCAAGGAGAAACGCAAGGACCTGCCGAAACTGACCCAGGGCGAACGGCTCACGGTCACCAAGATCGCGGTCAAAGAAGACCACACCAAGCCGCCGCAGCGATACTCCCAGGGCTCCCTCATCGCCAAGATGGAGCAGCTCGCCCTCGGGACGAAATCCACACGCCATGAGATCCTCAGCAAGCTCTACGGCCGCAAGTACGTCATCGGCTCCCCACCCGTTCCGACCTCGACCGCGTTCGCCGTCGTCGACTCGCTCGCCGACTGCCACGTCACCGACCCGAAGATGACCGCACAGCTCGAATACGACATGAACGAGATCGCCGAAGGCAGGAAAACCCTGCAGGCCACGGTCCAGGAATCCCGGGAGATGCTCACCGACGTCATGACCTCCCTGGAGCCGGAGAAAGAGAAGATCAAGACCAACATCCGCAGCGCCCTCAAGGAACAGAACACCGTCGGCGCCTGCCCCAACTGCGGCAAAGACCTCGTCGTCCGCATCTCCCGCAACCAGAAACGCTTCGTCGGCTGCACCGGATACCCCGCCTGCACCAAGACCTACTCGCTACCCCAGAACGGCGGCCTCGTCATCCTCAAAAAACAATGCCCCACCTGCGGACACCCCATGGTCCGCATCACCATGAAGGGCAAACACGCCTGGGACCTCTGCCTCAACTCAGACTGCCCCAAGAAAAAGAAAAACAATGCACCCCCGGCCACCCCCCAGACGACCCCACCACAGACCCCGGCCGCCAAGGAATAACCCCACCACCCTCCTTCTCCCAAGACCCCATAATCTTAAAGAACGCGAAGCCACGTATCACCAGACATGGCCGCACACCAGAAAAAACCCCATACGCCCCCGCTCTCTACCCTCGCCCAGACCACCCTGCACGGCCTCTCCCCGATCCAGACCATCATGAAGATGGCAGAGGACGACCACCTCAAAGCCCTCGGACTCACGCCTTCCGAGGTCATCTCCTTCGGCGGCGGCTGGTGCGACCACGAAGCACCCGAAGACCTCAGAACGACCTACCGCCAGATCATCACCGACCCCTTCCTCTTCCACCAGAGCGGCAGGTACAGCGCCATCAAAGGCAGCCTCGCCTGCCGAGAGCAGCTCAGCGCCCTCGAACACACCGTCTACCACGTCACAGCCATCGGCCCGGGCAACATCCTCATCGGACAGTCCTCCACCCAGCTCTTCCACGACACCCTCAGAGCCCTCTGCGACCCCGGCGACACCGTCCTCTTCCTCGACCCGGCATACGCCAACTACTTCAACGCGGTCCGTTGCGCCCTTTCCAAGAGGAAATGGACGTTCCTGCCCGCCCTCAACCCACAGACCTGGGACTACCTCCCTTGCATCGACGACACCCTCGCCCACCTCGACCAGATCCTCCGACAAGATCCCCATGCGAAAGCCATGGTCATCACCGCCCCTGACAACCCGACCAGCCAGATCCCCCCAGCATCATTCCTCTCCCGTGCCGCCGACCTCCTCGCGGACCACGGCCGGTACCTCATCCTCGACTTCGCGTACAAGGCCCTCTGGTTCGGCGACATGCCCCCCTGCTTCACCTGGTCCCCCCAGGATCACCCGAATGTCGTCTCGCTCCACTCGAACTCCAAATGGCTCTCCAGCCTCGGACGCCGCTTCGGCTGGGTCGAGGCGGACACCACGGTCATCGACGGCCTTGAGAAGATCAACGAATCCATGCTGCTCTCCCCCGATACCCTCCACAGCATGGCCACCGCACGCTTCCTCCAGGAGACCCTCGCCGACCACCGCCTCTCCACCTTCATCGAGACAACCAGGAAACTCTACGAGAAGACCGCAGACATCTTACTGAAGGCCATGGACCGCCACCTCGGATGGCCGCGGCTCACGCCCGCCGGCGGGCTCTACACCTGTTCGCCTATCCCTGGAGGGGAGGAACCCTTCGCCTTCGTCGACCGGCTGCTCCGGGAGAAAGGCGTCCTCGTCATCCCCGGGACCGGGTTCGGCCCCAGCATGGCGCACGCGGTCCGATTCTCCTACGGCCCGCTTTGCCGGACCCCTGAGAAGATCAAGGAAGGCGTCGAACGGATGGGAGAGTTCATCCACTAGGCAAGAGAAGAAAAAAGAAGGAAAAAAAGGTTTTTTTATGGCTGCGGCGGCATCCCCGGCTGCATCGGCGGTGGCATGGCGGCTGTCGGCAGGCTTTCAGGCAGCGAGAAGAATGCGATAATCTGGAGGATGAACGCGACGAAGATGATGATCAGTCCTACCCCAAAGAGGATGACGGTAGCCGCTCCGATAAGGTACAGCAGACCAGCGGTGTGGAACATGTGTGTTTTTGTGTCACTCGCAATCTTATTGAAGCTTTTCCGAAGGAAGATAGCGGAGACGATTAATACGACCCAAAGGACCGCGAGTGCGACAAGAAGGGTACCGAGGAACGTCAAAAGTCCCGAAGTTTGGAGTTGGGTGAAGACTTGCTGGGGGGATGTAAGGTTCTGGAACGCGGACCAGTTGGTTCCCGCTATGGTGGAAAAGAAACTGAAGACGGCGATGATGGCGAAGAGGAAGACCCCGATGATAACGATGATGAACGACAGGAGATAGTTGGTAAAGATGTTATGATCCTTGATCTCATCCGCGAGGTACTTGACGGCAACGAGAACGAGGATAAAGCCTACGAAGGCGATGATCCATCCGACCGTTGGCACCAGCATCAAGAGCATCAAGATAGAGCCGATGCCGCCCATTAGCTTTGCATTATTCAATTTCGAGTCCATGGTTTTTCCTCACCTCAAATACTGGGGAGAGTAAGAAATTCTTGTTATAAAAAACTAGCGCCTAGGGAAAACAACGAGGCGAATCGCCATTCAAGAGGCCCTCAAACCGCACCCCGATGACTATCTCCTACTGATTCAGCCGCACCCGGAGAAAATCCCCAAATAGCGCCAGCCCCTCCCGGAGAAGACCCGCGTCGATGCCGAACCCGAGCCGCACATGACCATCCAGGAAGAAATGCTCCCCGGGCGCAAGCAGCACCCCGCAGGAGTCCAACACCTCCGAACACAGACGCACCGACGGCACGTCCACCCGGTACCGAGGGAAACAGATCGTCCCCCCGAATGGCTCGACCCACTCCACCAGGTCCGGGTTCCCCCGCACCCAGTCCCTCACCACCGTCAGGTTCCCCTGAGTCCGACGACGGAACCGCTCAAGCAGCGCCTCCCGGCCCACCGACAGGGCACGGGCATTCAACGCCTCAGACAGCCCTGACGACGCCCCCGTCGTATGCGACTTCGCCGATTGGCACTGAACCGCCACCTGCTCCGGCGCCACAATCCACCCCGTCCGCAGGCCACCCAGCCCATACACCTTGCTCATGCTCGAAGTCACCAGCGTGTTCGGCAGCCCAAAGGCGGATGGCTGCGGCGAAGGTGCACCATCTAAAAAAATCTCATCCACCAGGACAAAAAGACCGTACATCGCTGCGAGGTCAGCCACCCGCTGCAGCGTCGCACGCGGCACCAGCACCCCGCTCGGATTATGCAGATTGGTCAGGACAATAAGCCGCGTTCGCCTCGAAACAAGCGAAGGCAGCGCCTCGAGGTCAAGCTGGAACTGCGACTCGAACCGCCGCGGCCACGCGACGACCCGTGCGCCAAGCGCCTGCGGCGTCAACCACAACGGCCCATACGCCGGCTGCTCCACGATCACCTCATCCCCTGGGGACAACAACGAAGAGGACACCAGGAAGTTCGCCTCCGTCCCCCCCGAGGTCGTCACAATGTTCTCCGGCGAGCAGGCATACCGCGCGGCCAGCGCCTCCCTCAGCTCACTGGCCCCCCGTGGATAATCAGCACCTAGGTCAAAACCCGAGGGCACCGGGAACCCGGTCAGCCCCAGGTACTCCTCATAGGAGACCCCAGAAATGTTACTGAACCCAAGAGGATACCTCGTCTTCGACGCACTGGACAGCAACCAGTCAAACAGCGGAATCCGAGGACTGCGCACATCCCAGCGAATCTGAAGGAGGGTTTAAAACACTGACTATCGAAGAAAACACCGCAGACCCACAGATGGATCCAGAGGGAATGAGGCTAACGCCGCCCCCGCTTCCCCTTCTTCTTCCCACGGCCGCTTACCGTCTTCTCTCTCTTGGCCTTCGGCTTTTTCTTCACCGCGGTAGCGACACGTTTCTTCACGACTCTGCCCTTCGGCTTCACGGCTGCACGCACCGGTTTTTTCACCGACCCCTTCTTCCTGCGTGCCGGTGCCCTCGTCTTCACTTTGGGTTTCACCATCGCCCTCTTCCTCTCCTTACGTGTCTTCACCCTCGCCTTCGCCTTGGGCTTCACACTCTTTGGCTTCACCCTGGCCTTCTTCACTGCCGTCGGCTTTTTCCCCTGCCGCGTTCGCATCGCAGGCCGTACCGCTCTCTTCTTCTTCGGTGCTGGCAGCTCCTCCTCGGGTTCGATTGAAACAGGTGGAGCATGCTCTTCCAGCGGTGGTGTCGGTGGAGAAGGCGGTGGATTCGTAGCACCGCCATCCAAGGCGCAGACGGCGCCATTCTCAGCCCCAGGAATCGTCTTCGTGATCGAGACAACCTTATCGTCCCCGTTCAGGCGCATGATCCGTACCCCCATGGTGTTGCGGCCCTGCTCGCGGATATCCCGGACTGGGATACGCACCGTCATCCCCTGCTCCGTCGTGATGATCAACTCGTTATCATCGGTCACCTGGCTGACGAACACCACGCTGCCGTTGCGCTCATTGGTCACGATCGTGCGCACCCCATGGCTGCCCCGATGCGTGAACCGGTACTCGTCGATCGGCGAACGCTTCCCAAACCCATTCTCCGTGATCGTCAACAGCGACCCGGTCATATCGGTCACGGTCATGGCTACCACAGAATCCTTCTTATCCCGCAGACGGATGCCGATGACCCCGTACGTCGCCCGACCCATCGACCGGATCTCCTTCTCGCTGAACCGGCAGGCCTGCCCGCCGGCCGTGGCGATCATGACGGTCCGTGCGCCGTCGGAGAGCTCCACGTTGATGAGCTCGTCGCCCTCCTCCAGGTTAATCGCCCGGATGCCGTTCACCCGGATGTTGCTATACGCAGAGAGCTCCGTCTTCTTGATCAACCCGCGCCTCGTCGCAAAGATGAGAAAATGCTTGTCATCGAACTCATGGACCGGCAGCGCGGTTTCGACCTTCTCGCCCTCCTCCAATCGGGGGAGCAGGTTAATGATCGCCTTGCCTTTCGCATGGCGGTCCGCCTCAGGGATCTTGTAGGCCTTCAGCCAGTAGACCCGCCCATGGCTCGTGAAGAACATGAGGTAGTCATGGGACTGGGTGATGAAGCAGTCGACGACGTAGTCCTCCTCCTTCGGCCTGATGCCGATAAGACCCTTGCCACCACGGTGTTGCGTGCGGTAGGTCTCGGTGGGGATGCGCTTGATGTATCCGTCCTTGGTGATGGTGACGACCACCTCCTGCTTGGGGATGAGGTCCTCGATGTCGATGCCCGCCTCGCCTTCGACGATCTGGGTGCGGCGCTCGTCTCCGAACTTCTCTTTGATCTCGAGGAGCTCGCGCTTGATCTCCGCGAGGATCTTGGCCTTGTCTTGAAGGATTTCTTCGAGCTGCTCGATGAGCGCCTTGGTCTCCGCATGCTCTTTTTCGAGCGCCTCGATCTCCATGCCTGTGAGCTTCTGCAGCCGCATCTCCAGGATCGCCTTGGCCTGCAGCTCGGAGAGCTTGAAGCGGGCCATGAGCTTGGCCTTCGCCTCGTCGACCTCCTTGCTCTTCCGGATGATCGCGATGACCTCGTCGATGTTGCGGACCGCGATTATGAGGCCTTCGAGGATATGCATCCGCTCCCTGGCCTTCTTCAGGTCGTAGGTTGTCCGCCGGGTGATGATCTCCACCCGGTACTCGATGAAGTAATGCAGGATCTCCTTGAGCGTCAGGACCCGGGGCTCGCCCTGGACGATGGCGAGGTTGAGGATACCGAACGACGACTGCATCTCCGTATGCTCGAAGAGCTGGTTGAGGACGAGGTCCTCGATCGCATCGCGTTTCAGCTCGATGACGATGCGCATGCCCTCGCGGTCGCTTTCATCGCGAAGGTCCGAGATGCCCTCGATCTTCTTTTCCTTGACGAGTTCCACGATGCGCTGCAGGAGCGTCGCCTTGTTCACCATGTACGGGAGTTCGTGGACGATGATCTTGTTTTTCGTCTCACCCTCCTCAATGGAGGTCTTGGCGCGGACGACAACCGGGCCACGGCCCGTGGAATACGCGGAGAGAATGCCTCCGCGGCCGTAGATGATGCCTCCGGTGGGGAAGTCCGGGCCCTTGATGATCTCCATGAGCTCTGCCGTTGACAGCTCCGGCTGATCGATGAGCCTGATGGTGCCGTCGACGACCTCGTTGAGGTTGTGCGGCGGGACGTTCGTCGCCATCCCGACGGCGATCCCCGATGATCCGTTCAAGAGAAGGTTTGGGAAGACCGCGGGGAGGACCTCGGGCTCTTTCAGTGACCCGTCGTAGTTGTCACGCCATTCGACGGTCTCCTTGTCGATGTCTTGAAGCATGAGTTTGGTGATCTTGCCCATCTTTGTCTCGGTGTACCGCATCGCGGCTGGGCGGTCTCCGTCGACGGATCCGAAGTTCCCATGGCCTGAGATGAGCGGGTACCGCAGTGAGAAGTCCTGCGCCATGCGGACGAGTGAGTCGTAGATGGCTTGGTCTCCATGGGGATGGTACTTCCCGAGGACTTCGCCGACGACGCTCGCGGATTTCTTGTAGGCTTTCTCGAATGAGAGCCCCATCTCGTTCATCGCGTAGAGGATGCGGCGGTGGACGGGCTTGAGGCCGTCGCGGACATCGGGGAGCGCGCGGCTCATGATGACGCTCATGGCGTAGTCGATGAACGCGCGTTTCATCTCCGCGTTGATGTCTTGGTTGAAATCCTTTCCGATCTGTGGTTCTTCTGGCATGCTGTCTCCTAAAAAGTTTAAATGTCGAGGTTGATGACGTCCTTGGCGTGGACCTCGATGAATTGCTTGCGCGGCTCGACCGCCTCGCCCATGAGCACGTCGAAGAGGTCTACCGCCGCCATCGCGTCCTCGATCGTGACCTTGAGCATCATGCGCCGCTGCGGATCCATGGTGGTCTCCCAGAGCTGCTCCGGGTTCATCTCACCAAGACCTTTGTAGCGTTGAATGTTGATTCCAGTATTCCCTAGTTTTTTCATAATTTGGTTGCGTTCGCGGTCGTTGTACGCGTATTCGACGGTCTTACCCTTGGAAATCTTATACAGGGGCGGCTGGGCGATGTAGAGGTAGCCTTTCTCGATTATCGGGCGCATGTAGTTGAAGAAAAATGTGAGGAGGAGCGTCCGGATGTGTTCGCCGTCGACGTCCGCATCGGTCATCAGGATGATGCGATGGTAGCGGGCGTTCTCGATGTTAAACTCCTCGCTGATGCCGGTCCCGATTGCAGTAATCATGGCAAGGATCTCCTCGTTCTTGAGGATCTTGTCCATCCGCGCCTTTTGCACGTTCAGGATCTTGCCGCGTAGGGGCAGGATGGCTTGGAATTCCCGGTTCCGTGCTCCCTTGGCGCTGTTATGGACGAAGACGCCGCAGGCCAAGGCGAAGTTGTGGGTATGAGGGACTTCAATATCATAGACATTGATTCTTTCGGTGATTGGAGTGATGTCCGTTATCTTATGATTGTAGTTAGCTATAGCCTCGGTTGCTACTTGGATATCCCCGTTGAAGAACCTGTCTATGAAGGTGCTTAATTTGAGAAGACAGTGGTCATTTTTGCTTCTCCTCAGCTCATCATAAGCTTCCTCGCTGATACTGCCCTGATTCTCATAGAGTTCTCGGAGGGCTCCGGCGGTCTTCTTGAAATAAGTTTGATTATAGCCTTTTATCGTAATACTCTTCTTGATTTCAGATAGCTTCTTTCGTAATGGCATTAATGAATCAGACTTGGTCAATTCCTTTGCTTGCTTATAGGAGCCATCACGAAGCATGAACAAATGATTAGGTGTGCAGACGATTTCCTGAGTATTATCAAGGACGATTCTGATGACCTCTGCATCTTGTTTAGTTACACGAGGATTCTTGATTTCCTCGATACCGATACGACCATCATGCCTGATAGTATAGCAGAAATTTCTCTTTCCTAGGTTGTGTTCTTCGACGAGTTGTTTGAAAGAAAGAGAGCGCCCATCTGTTAACGCAATCTGTGTATCGCCCGAGAAACAACCACCTGCGCTGTCTCCTTCGACGAGATACAGCTCTGATTTGTCCGGCTCACGGCTCGAACAGTCGGCGAGCTTCCCGGGCAGTGCGGTGGACTCGAGGAGTCCTTTGCGCCTGGTCAGCTCCCGTGCCTTTCGGGCGGCGTCGCGGGCTTTGCTGGAGAGGATGGCTTTTTCGATGATGATGTGGGCGACGGAGGGGTTCTCTTCGAAGAACTCGGCGAGCTTGTCGGAGCAGATGCCTTCGACGATGCCGCGGACTTCGGAGTTGCCGAGCTTCATCTTGGTCTGGCCTTCGAATTGGGGGGCGCTGACCTTGACGCTGACGACGGCGGTGAGGCCTTCTCGGCAGTCCTCGCCGGTGAGGCTGTCGTTGTCGTCGATGAGCTTGTTGTGCTTGGCGTAGTCGTTGAAGACGCGGGTGAGTGCTCCTTTGAAGCCGACGAGGTGGGTGCCGCCCTCATACGTGTTGATGTTGTTGGCGAACGAGAAGATGTTCTCGGTGTAGCCGTCGGTGTACTGCAGGGCGACCTCGGCCTGCATGCCGTGGCGTTCGTCCTGGAAGTAGATGGGGTTTGGATGGAGGGCGGTCTTGTTGCGGTTGAGGAAGGTGACGAATTCGGAGACGCCGCCATTGTAGACGAAGATGTCGTGTTTCTTATTTTTCTGGTCAGTGATCTCGATTTGTAGGCCGGCGTTGAGGAAGGCCATTTCGCGTAGCCGTGTGGCGACGGTGTCGTAGTTGAATTCGGTGGTCTCGAAGATGGTAGGGTCGGGGAGGAATCTGACGGTGGTGCCGGTGTCGGTGGCCTTGCCAATGATCTTGAGGGGGCAGGCGGTGATGCCGTGCTGGTATTTCTGGTAATATTCTTTGCCGTTCCTACGGACTTTGACTTCAAGCCAGGTGGAGAGGGCGTTGACGACGCTGACGCCGACGCCGTGGAGTCCGCCGCTGACTTTGTAGGCTTTGCGGTCGAATTTTCCTCCGCTGTAGAGCATGGTCATGATGAGTTCGACGCCGGGTTTGTGGTATTTCTCGTGGAGGTCGACGGGGATGCCGCGGCCGTTGTCTACGACGGTGACGGTGCCGTCTTTGTTGAGGGTGACTTCGACGCGGGTGCAGAAGCCGGCGAGTGCTTCGTCGACGGAGTTGTCGACGACCTCGTAGATGAGGTGGTGGAGGCCATGTTCGTCGGTGCTGCCGATGTACATGCCTGGGTTTTTGCGGACGCTTTCGAGGCCTTCGAGTACTTGGATTTTGTCGGAGTCGTACGAGTGGTCGGAGAGGATTTTTTTGGTCATCATAAGGGGAACCTCGGTGAGAAAGACTACGAAGTGTGTGACATGGTTGTTTTGTGGTTAGGACATCCCATTCTCCAGTCGTGTTTTTCTCGGAGAACTCATATGATTCCAAGGCTAATAAAGGTTATGGTTTTTCGGGGTGGTTTTCTCCTGTTTTTTATGGGTATGTTTATATACCCCGGAGTCTATGTCCCACAGTATTCCCATGGGGGGTTTGTGGTGAACACGATTCTTCGGATTGATAACCGTGGCAGGCTGGTGATTCCGACCGAGTTCCGCGAGGCGCTGGGGATGAAGGACGGGGACGAGCTGCTGTTGAGTTTGGATGAGAAAATCAACGCGTTAGTGCTGAGTCCGATTGGCCAGCAGGCGAGCCTGATCCGGATCGAGGTCGAGTTCTCTGATACTCCGGGGAGCCTGGCGAAGACCGCCAGCGCGATCGCGAAGATGAACCTGGATTTGATCATGACGGAGTCGAAGAGCTTCTCGCGCGGGAAGGCGGCCCGCTGGCATATCATCGCGGACCGGTCGCGCTGCCCGTTCCCGGATGAGGAGATCCGCAAGACGCTGCTGCAGACGGGGATGGCGACCGCGGTGGCGATCAGCCGGATCACGCCGGCGCAGATGCCCGTGTGACCGGGTGTGTACCCGAAGGGTTGAAAAGCCGCTATCCGATATCCTTTCTCAACACAACCTTGGGGAGTGGTCTGAGTGAGACGGGTAGGAATCTTCGTATGCCTTTTGGTTGTAACCATGATGCTTCTTGGCGGCGTGGGTGCTCTGGGGGCGTCGGCGCAGGACGAGGCCCTCGCCAGCCAGTACGCGCCGGTCCTGTATTTTGAGCAGGATGAGACCTGCTATCCGGTCGGGGTCTCCTACTACGTGCAGCATTCCTGTCTCTATGAGTCGTCATCCGCGGGGCCGGTGCTGGTGAACGCGTCGCCCTCGCTGGCGTCGCTGGGCACATACACGGCGTCCTCTTATTACCTGGATAACCAGTTGGGGACGGTCGCGGACTCTGGAATTATCCAGGACTACGAGGCCCATCGTGCCGCCCTTGGGTACACCGTCTACGCTCGTGTGGACAGCAGTGCGCAGACGACGGTGATCCAGTACTGGTTCTTCTACGTCTTCAACCCCGGTGACATGAACCGTCATGAGGGGGACTGGGAGATGGCTCAGGTCGTCGTCCAGGGCGGCGTGCCGACGCAGGTGATGTACAGTCAGCATCATCAGGGTCAGCGGGCGCCCTGGTCCCTAGTCGAGCATGACGGCACCCATATGAAGGTCTACGTGGCGAGGGGCAGCCATGCGTGTTATCTGCGGTCGTTCTCAGGGAAGCTGGGGGTCGCGTCGGATTCGGTCGGGGCGAACGGGTTCGTCCTGCAGCCTGGCGGGTACGGTATTGAGGTCCTGGAGAACCAGTCCTGGCTCTCGTTTGGGGGCAGCTGGGGCTGGGTTGGGGGAAACGATTCTGGGTCGGTACAAGCCGAGCTGTTGGGCGAGGCAGGCCCGCAGGGCCCCATGTTCCGGGAGGGCGGCCAGATGTGGCAGGATCCCCTCGACTGGGGCGCGAGTCTGCCGCAGGCGCAGCAGCCGGTGTTCATCGCGGAGTGGTTCGTCTACAATTTCCTGGTCTTCTTCGTCCTGTTGACGCTGGTGTCCTTGTTGTTCTTGGCGGTGGCCGTGGTGCGTCGGCATCGGCGCACGGGGCTGGGCCCACGGGTCTTCTCCCTGCTGTACATCGACGGGGCGAACGTGCGCAGCATCGGCAACATCCTATGCATCGTGGGATTGGTCCTGACGGTGCTGGCCGTGTTCTACCCCTGGTACACGGTGTCCGGTCGGTTCACGAGTCCAGGGCAGGTCATTATCCTGGATCGGTTGTTGACAATCGATGCCTTCCAGGGGCTGCAGGCGACCTTCCCGTCTTCTCAGGGTCCGGTGCCGCTTGGGACGCTGGTGATCCCGTTTGCGTATATCGTGGTGATCGGCAGCGTCCTCTTGGTTCTGGGGACGATCGGGATCTCTCGGAGCCGGAAGTTGGGCGTGCGGTACGTCGGCCGCGGGGTGCGCCTCTTGTTCCCGTTTTTCTTCATCCTCATCTTTCTGCTAGTCTTAGGGCAGCTTGCGGGGCTGGTGCCCGTCGGCGTCCCTGGGGCGTCGGTTCCGGTGAGTGAGACGCTGACGGCGATCTCCCATGCGCCGTTCCAGGGGACGGTGGTGACGACCGTGCCGGACGTCCCTGGGAGTATGATGACGGTGTCCTGGCAGCTCGGCTGGGGCGTGTATCTTCTGGTCTTCGCGAGCATCATCTTCTTCATCGCGGGTCTGCTTGAGATTGCGGTGAAGGACACGTTCTATGAGGAGCATCCGCATCTGTCGGTGAAACGTCTGCCGCCGTCTGAGCCGGATGTCTCGGGGGAGAAGCCGAAGTCCTAGGTGGTTTCCTGATGTTGATTAATGCTGATCTGCATATCCATTCCCGGTATTCCGCGGCGACCAGCGATTCTATGGACCTGGAGACGCTGTCGCGTGAGGCGCCCCGGAAGGGCATCCAGATGGTCGGCACTGGGGATTGCCTGCATGGCGAGTGGCTGGAGCAGATCCGGGCCTGCAGCCGCATCGACGAGGGGACGTTCGAGCGGAACCGGACGCGGTTCATCCTCAGCACCGAGGTGGAGGACGTGCATCGGGTGCATCATCTCCTGTATTTCCCGTGTCTTTCCGCTGTGGAGTCGTTCAAGGAGAAGGTCTCGGGGTTTTCGAAGAACCTGGAGACGGATGGGCGGCCGAACATCGCGCTTGGTGGGGCTGAGCTCGCCGCGCTGGCGAAGGATGTGGAGGCGCTCATCGGCCCGGCGCATGCGTTCACGCCGTGGACGTCGATGTACGCGTACCATGACAGCCTGTCGGGCTGCTATGGGGACGGCGCGGGGTATGTGTCGTTCGTGGAGCTGGGGCTGAGCGCGGACACGGAGTATGCGGATACGATCGATGAGCTGCATCGGCTGACGTTCCTGACGAACTCGGATAGCCATAGTCCGCATCCGGTGCGTCTCGCCCGGGAGTTCACCCGGTTCCAGGTGGGGGATGCGACGTATGCGGAGCTGCGCAAGGCCATCCTGCGGACCGGGGGCAATCGCCCGGTGTTGAACGTGGGGCTGCCGCCACAGGAGGGGAAGTACAACGAGTCCGCGTGCATATCGTGCTTCACGCATTATTCGCTGGTGGAGGCGGAGCGTCGGCGGTGGAAGTGCCGGTGCGGGAAGCGGATCAAGAAGGGCGTGCGGGATCGGATCGCGCAGATTGCGACTCGCGAGGTCCCCCTGCATCCTGATCATCGGCCTCCGTATCTTCATCTGATCCCGTTGGCGGAGATTATCACGAAGGCGGTGGGGCAGCATACGCCGTTCAGTCAGACGGTGTCGAAGCGCTGGGAGGAGCTGATCGTGGAGTTCGGGGATGAGATCTCGGTGTTGGTGGATGGGGATCTGGGGCGGATCCGGAGGGTGACGACGCCGGTGATTGCGGACGCAATCCAGATGTTCCGTGAGCATAAGGTGACGATTGTCCCTGGGGGCGGGGGCCGGTACGGCTCGATCGAGCTGCCGGCGGAGGCCCCGGTGGTCTTCGCTCCGGTGGTGCCCGGGGACCGGCAGTCGAGTCTACTGGAGTTCAAGACATGAGGGTATAGGAGGGTATGTGATGAAGCGTGACGAGGCTCTTGACCATATTCAGCTGCTGTTGAAGCGGGACAGCCCGGAGGCGGTGAGGGACGTGCTGGCGTCTCTGGTGCAGTGGTTCCCGCAGTACTCCTGGGTGGGTGTGTATGTGGTCCGGGAGGGGATGTTGGTGCTGGGTCCGTGGCGTGGCCTGCAGGCGACGGAGCATACGCGGATTCCGCTGGGGACGGGGATCTGTGGGTCGGCGGCGAAGTCGGGGAAGACGGAGGTCGTGCCTGACGTGCGGCGGGATCCGCGGTACCTGTCGTGTTTTATGTCGACGCGCTCCGAGATCGTGGTGCCGGTCTTCCGCGAGGGGGTGGTGGTCGGGGAGATCGATGTGGATTCCGATATGGTCGATGCGTTCACGGGTGAGGATAAGCATTTTTTGGAGAAGGTGGCGGAGATGCTGGCGCCGCATCTCTGAAGATTTGTTGTGCATGATGGGTGAGAGTGGTTTCAGCACTCAAGATCGTCATCATCGCCGCTGGTTGTGGCTCAGCGAAGGTTCGTTCATCATGCGGGAGTGCCATCGTTTCTCCCGGTTATTAGGTTTTTCTCTCTCCCGTTGTCCTGGGATTCGTGTGGCTTGGGGGGAGGTGTTATATAGAGCGATGCCGTTAGGCGTCTTGGAGGTCTGCGTGCATGGGATTGATAAGCAAGAAGTTCCCGGCGTTTTCTCTGGAGTTCGTGGGGGAGGAGATCCGCAGCATGATCAACCCGGAGCTCGCCTCGGACATGGATCTGCTCTGCGACGTGGTCGTCTACATGGAGTACACGCTGCACTCAATGCAGAAGATCGTGGAGATCAACCAGGCGAAGGAGAAGCTTGAGAAGTGCCGCCAAGACATCGAGGCGACGGACTGGTGGAAGGAACGCCGCGGCATCGTGGACAATGCGAAGACCGCGGAGGACGTCTGGCCGTTCATCAAGAAGACGGCCTAAGGCCCTTTTTTATTGGGTGTTGATCAGCCAGGTGAGTCCGATCTTTTCCATGACCTTGGGGAAGTCCCTGAGGTCGTTTGGCTTCTGGAAGTAGGCGTTGGCGCCGAGGCGGGTGGCCTCCATGTGGTCCTGTTCTTCGAACGAGCCGGTGAAGACGATGACGAAGAGGGCCTGCCCCTCGGGGTGCTCGCGGATCCGGCGCAGGACCTCGAGCCCGGGTACTCGGGGGAGGCGCAGGTCGAGGAGGATGAGGCGCGGGGGCGGGGTGCGCAGGATGCTGCCGTCGCGGGAGCCGAAGAGGTACTCGAGTGCCTCGGCACCGTCCCTGGCGACGTGGACGAGGTGGTCCATGTCGTTGCGGCCGAAGGCATGGAGAATCCGCTGCTCGTCGAAGGGATCGTCCTCGACGAGGAGTATGGGTTGATACGGCGCCGTCATTGCTCCCGTGTCCTATGAATGAATCATTCATGGTCTTAAAAAAGGTGACTACGTGACAAAATCAACGGCTAAAGGATGCTTTCTATAGAGGTTCTGTCTGAAGACGAATCTATCTGGTGACGTCGGCTCCGACGGCCAGGGCCCTGCCGAGGAAGAAATAGTCCGCGTCCGCCATCCGGAGTTTGATCCCCCGGAACCCCACAATCAGTGCCTTATGGGTGAAGGGGAAAAAGAGTGAGCCGTGCAGAGTCCCCTCCCATTTCTTCAGACCGAGCAATCCGATGGTGTCAAGCCAGCCGGTCGCGTTCGAATCGCTCGGGGTGCAAATGAAGCTGTTGATCGAGAAGGGGAGCTGATTGCCGTACTCTACGAGATAGTAATAGGCGATGACGAGGGCGATGAGGACGAGGTATCCTTGTCCCAGCGAGAGGATAGAGCAGATGATGAGAAAGGGCCAGGTGGGCTGGACGTTAACGGGGCTGGCGCGTCCGGCGAGCAAGGCCAGGTAGTTGCGGTCTCCGGTGTCAAGAGACTTCAGTGTCTTGCACGGGACGTCGCCGACGACAAGTCGAAGAGCCTGCTCCAGGCTCATGGACCGAGGGAGAAGGCCGTAGCCGGCGAGGGTCTCCAGTGCCTTCGTATAGGCGGGGATTGCATCCTGCACGGTCACCGTTTGGCCCAAGGCATAATGGAGCCTGGCGAGGTCCTGCTGCAGGCTCTCGTACTGCGTCCGCGTGAGACAAACAGTCTGGTTCTCATATCCCTGAATGCCGCAGGCCTCGGCCGTGACCTCGACAGACTCCTGCCCCTGCGCCGTCTCCCGAATCGCGGACGCAAGGGTGGCGCTCACAAAAAGGAAAACGCTGAGGACGGCGATGGACTTAACGACGAGCGCGGTTCGCATGACATGCTCCCCCATACCATGGTTCACTATCCGAAAGAACTATTAAAATCTACTGAAAAAGGAAAAACGCTTTCATTACTTCTTTTAAAGAAAAATACATCATGATTCACAATAGCTCATACAACACTTACCTCTCCTAAAAGACAGGATTGTTTATAAGTCAACATAATTATACGAAACAATATATTAATTAAGAGGGTCAAGTATTAGAACCATAAAAAGGGGTTGAACCTAGTGATTAAGAAGAAAACTCTCCCAACGACATGTCTCCTAGCAGGTATTCTCCTCCTGGCATCCTGCGCGACCATGCTGCATACCGCCGCCTCACAGACCGATGCCCAGGCGATCGCCCACACCATCCTCTCCAAACTCTCCCATACCGACGACAAGATCCTCGCCTACGTCTGGGGCCCCGTCTCCAAGGGCGACACGATCATGGGGACCAAAGAACACGTCTACGACGTCCCCGGCCCCGGCTACGTCCTCTACCTCGACATCTACCCAACGGCGAACCTCTTCCACCCCGTCCAATACGTCTACTACTCCACAACGACCACTGACATCACCGTCTTCGACGCCAACAGCCCACCCCGCAACTTCCATGACTACCAGATCGTCGACACCCCGTTCTCACAGTTCATGCTGTCCCTGCAGAACCGCCGTGCCCCAATCCCAGACACAACTCCTCCAAAGACGAGCGGACGCGACATGCGCTACGCCATCCTCATGAACGGGGGATACGACGAGTACAACAACCACATCCGATACTGGAACGACCTCTCCAACATCTATATCACCCTCACCACCGTCTACGGATTCCCCGACGAGAACATCATCGTCCTCTGCTCCGACGGAACCAACCCCGCAGCCGACCAAGACAACGGACAGAGCTCCCCCCTCGACCTCGACGGCGACGGCGACCCCGACATCATGTACTCCTGCGTCCTCTCCAACGTGGACGCGGTCTTCACCGACCTCGCCGCGAACCTCACGCCCAGCAGCAAACTCTTCGTGTTCACCACGGACCACGGAGACACCGCCGGCGGATGGAACACCGTCGAATGCCTGTGGAACACTGAGGAACTCACCGACGCCCACTTCGAAGAACTCCTCGCCCAATTCCCAGAAGGATGTGAGATCCTCTGCACCCTCGAGCCCTGCTTCTCCGGAGGATTCCTCGACAACATCGTCATCCCACCCGGCCCCGTCATCGGCTCCTCCGCCTGCCGGTACGACGAGTACTCATGGGCTATGCCACCCGACTACGTCTATGACACCTACGTGTTCCACTGGACCGCGGCCATGAAAGGACAAGACGCGTACGGCATCCCCGTCGACGCCGACGTCAATGACGACGGCAAGGTCACCTTCCGCGAAGCCTACAACTACGCCGTGTCCATGGACACCGATGACGAGAGCCCGCAATACGGAGAATACCCTGACGGCATCGGAGACCGCATCACCCTGTGGGTCTCGAACCTGCCGCCAGAGAACCTCACGGTACCCATCGGGCCCGACGAGGGCGTCACCGGCAGACCCGCCACCTTCACCACGAGTGCGACCGAGCCAGAGGGCGAAGATGTGTACTACCGGTTCGACTGGGGCGACGGCACGCTGAGCGAATGGATCGGCCCGTTCAACTCCGGAGTCCCCGGCAACTGCACGCACATCTGGATGAACGAGAGCGTGTACAACGTCCGCGCAAAGGCGAAGGACGACGTCGGATCCGAGACCGGCTGGTCAGGCCCTCACGTTATCGCTATCCATGAGCTCCCTGTCCTTTCGATCGAGAGCATCACCGCAAGGAACGGCAAGCTCGATGCGAACATCAAGAACATCGGCACAATAAACGTCACGGACCTGAACTGGAGCATCACGCTGAAGGGCGGCCTCATCCTCCTCGGGAAAGAGACCACGGCGACGAACCAGCGGTTGAACGTCAACTTCTGTAACGACCTCCTTTCCCGGTTCATCTTCGGATTCGGGAAAACGACGATCACCGTGAGACTGGAGACCATGGGTGAGGTCTTCGAACGGAACGCGACCGCATCCGTCATGCTGTTCTTCATCAAGAACGTCCAGATGCAGTGACGTTCTCCCCCCTCTTTTTTCTCCTTTTTTTCTTTCATCAGGACGAAATGCTACCCTGATTCTACTTCGTATCAGCCGATGTGCAGGCCGCGTTCGTAACGAGTCTCAGCCTTTCCTCTTCAGAAGCAGGACGCTGCCGGTCAGCGTGAGGACGGCGAACGCGATGAGGACGACAATATCGACCCAGACCTCGCCTAGACCCCATCCACGAAGCATGATCGAGCGCTGCGCGTCAATCCCATATCTGAGAGGAATCACGTACGAGAGCGGCTGCAAATAGGATGGAATCGACTCAATCGGCCAGAACAGGCCCGCCAGCAGGATCGATGGGAACAAGATTAGAGGAATGAACTGGATCGCCTGCAGTTCGTTCTTCGCGCCGGCAGACAGGAGAATGCCCAATCCCTGATGCCCAAAGCCGATAAGCATCACCACAAGCAAGGCGAAAACAATACTCCCAACAATCGAGATATTGAACAGCAGCATGGCGGCGACGAGAACGACGACACTCTGAAGAAGACCAATGACCCCAAACGCAAGAGAGTACCCGACGACGATTTCGGCCTCCGTCGCAGGAGACGCCAAGAGCCGCTGCAGCGTCCCAGTACGCCGCTCGTTCACAAACAGGATGATCGTAATCATCGTCGTGACCATCATGATCGCAAAGGAAATCACCCCCGGCGCAAAATAATCAATGAACCGTGTGTCCCCGCCGCCATATGCGTACACCGGTGACACGGTGAGAGGCAGACGGACCTGGGAGACATTCAAGGCACCAGCCAAGTCGCTCATGGTCTCCTGGATGGCTTGAGATACTGCGGCCATGACAGCCCCGGCGATCGTCGGGTTCGACCCATCGAGGTACACCTCCACGGAGGCACGAATCGGAGACTCTGGATGCATCAGACTCCATAGGAAATTCTGGGAAAAATTCTCAGGAAAAATAATGGCCGCCCAGGCCCTCCCATCGTCAACTAGTTGCCGCGCCTCACTTGAATTCCCAGAACCATGAACCTTGAGCGTCTCGATATCAAGATTCTTCGAGATATTATTAGCGATGACGATGCCCTGAGGAAACGGGACGCCTGGGAGGCTACCCGGCTGAAGGCCCTGATCGTTATTCACCACTTCGACCGTGACTCCCTTGACTTCGCCGCCGAAGGTATAGCCGAAGATGAGGATCATCAACAAGGGCATGACGAGAACGAAGGCCAGGGTCCGTCGGTCATGGCGAAACTGCAGCAGCGCACGCTTCGAAAACGCCAACGTCCGGCGCAGCCTCATGCCATTTTCCTCCCGCCGAGCCGCAGGAACGCATCCTCCAACGACGTCGTCCCCGTCTGGAGCTTCAGGTCATGAGGACTCCCCTCAGCAATCAATCGGCCGCTCCGGAGCAGGCCGACACGCCCGCACCGATCGGCCTCGTCCATATAATGCGTGGTAATCACCACCGTACAGCCCTTGTCCGAAAGGGAATGGAAGAACCCCCAGAAAGTCGCGCGCAGCTCGGGGTCGATTCCGACGGTGGGCTCATCAAGGAAGACGACCTGCGGATCATGCAGCAGAGAACAGGCGAGGCTTACCCGATGTCTCATGCCTCCGCTCAAGGTTGTCACGAGCGTGTCGCGCCAGCGCTCGAGGTCCACGAATCGAAGCATCCTTTCCTCCTGGGAACGGAACTGCTCGCGGGTCATACCATAAATACCTGCAAAAAACGCCAGGTTCTCATGCACGGTATTATCATTGTATAAAGCGGTTTCTTGGGGCATGTATCCAATCCTCTGCATGAGGGTCTTGCAAGGGATTTGCCTTCCGAGGATCGTCGCTTGTCCTGATGTCGGGGTCAACAGCCCGCACAGCATTTTGATTGTGGTCGTCTTCCCTGATCCGTTCGGCCCAAGCAATCCGTAGATCTCTCCTTTGTTGATGACCAAACTCAAGTCATCCACAGCAGTGAAATCACCGAAATTCTTGGTTATCCGATGGAGTTGGATAACAGGCGTTGTTCCTTTCCCTGATGGAGGGAAGGTTACTTTTCCCCGGAACCCGCAGACGGGGCAGACGGCGACGACGACGTCCCCCGGGTTTCCTGTGGCACTCTGGATGTTGTTACATCGAGGGCATTGGACGCGTCTCTCCAGCATAGTCCCACCCGACTCCCAAGAGAAATAATCGAATGGATGCTCTTAATCTTAACGAAGTCGATTTTGAGGGGGTTTCGCTGGGTTGCAAGAAGTATAGGTTGAACCAGATTTCTCTCAGGATCTAAAAGGATCAGCAAGAATTGTCTGTTCAACGGTCAGAATGTCCTGCATCAGCCTCTCCATCGTCTGCATCATTCGTTCCGCCGAAGGAGGCGAGATGAACGGGCCTCGGCGGAGAAATATTTGGTAGCGGTACGAGAGCGCGTTCCAGAGCAATGCTTCGCCGCGAAGCAGCCGTGATTCATTTTTGCCCCATGTGAGAAAAGGGGATTCGTTGAGGTAATCCGCGGCATGGTTTTTTCCCGCGGCGATCTGTTTGAAAGGATCGTGGGGCGGTATGGAGAGGATATCGAAGATATTGGGCTTGAGCGGACGGAGGACCGAGCAGAGCAGACGCATGAGGCGGATGAGAACGACATGGTGGCTCGGCCCACCCTGCTGTTCATATAGCTCACTGGTGTTCGTCCTGTTCTCCGGTGAATACCAGTCGCAGAGCTGTCTCGTCGCGTTGACGCCGAAGCCGGGGCGGCTGTCGCCCTCGAGGTCGAAGTGGTTCATCTGAAGCGCTGCCGCGGCCGCCTCGTCGCGCGGGAGTGGAGGCGTGGTTTGGTTGAGCGTGGCGATTCTATAGCGGTGAAAGATACAGTTCTCGACCGCAGTCCTCAGTTGGGAGAGCGTCATCCATGCGTGGTCGCCGTAGCGTGAGTCGCCGTAGTATCCCGCGTTCGGGTCCTGGTAGCAGACGCTCTGGTTTGTGGTATTGTACCCGATAACGAGGACGGCGTGGATGCCTGTTGGGAACAAGATGTTCCATGTTTTGTTGTCGACGGCGAACTGCGTCCGCAGTGACGGCAGGGAGAAGGGATAAACCATGGTCATGACTGGCTGGTCGTTGGTGATGTTGTCTTGGAGCCGGGTGCAGTAGGCGGTCCAGTTCTCGTCGCTTGGGGGATCGGGGATTCTGGCGGTCCAGTCGTTTTCTTGTACTCCGAAGAGGTTGAGGAAGTCGTTGAAGTAGATGACGGGCGCGGGAAGTCTGTTGTCCCCGTTGAATGAGTGGGTGTATCCGACGCCTCCGAAGAACAGGACTTCGTCGAGGGAGGTGTTGAGTCCCATAAAGTTGAGGGCCATGGTCAGGCAGGCGTAGTAGCAGTAGTTGAATTCGGTCTGGGCGGTGTACGGGATGCCGTTGATGACGTGGGATGGTTGGAGGTCTTGGGTGTGTGATGTGTCAGCTGGGTTCGTTGCTGGGGCGTTGAACGTCCCTTGTGTACAGAGAAAAATGATGATGAGGATGAGTGTTCCTGTCTTCGGCCATCGCATAGGTGTCCAGGGTTTTGATGGTTTTTCCTTATATTTAGTCTTTCGTGCTTGCCGTCATCAACTGAATTTGGGTCGTGTCCGTATTGTTTCAAGACTTTTGCACTTTTCTAAATCCTCCATAAATTTCAGATAGAAGAACACCGTTCCCATCCCCAAGGATGGGACGGGATGTGTGATGTTCTTCACAAGAAAAGTGGATACTTT
>Ga0315282_10002381_pt1 | contig 34763 bp, 35 predicted proteins | sample YL17G07_20_MG_FD_203693 | JGI IMG/M metagenome (GOLD analysis project Ga0315282, IMG submission 203693) | Sediment microbial communities from Yellowstone Lake, YNP, Wyoming, USA - YL17G07_20 | ecosystem: Environmental > Aquatic > Freshwater > Lake > Sediment | place: USA: Wyoming | collected...
GCCGGAGGCAAAACAGCTTGTAGTTGTCGATTAATTTTATTTATGTCACTTAAAACCTTGCGCAATATAATTTTGCTGACCGCATTTTTCATCCTGACTTTTGGTGCAGGTTACCAACTGGGTGTCAAAAGTGGTTTGGCAAATGCCGACTTGCGGCTTTTCAGCGATAAGATTACCGGAAAGACGTCAAATAATCAGAATATTGACTTTTCCCTTTTTTGGGATGTCTGGGACCGCCTTAACAGAAGCTATATCGACAAAAAAGCCCTTGTTCCCAAACAGATGTTTTACGGTGCCATAAGCGGCATGGTTGCCTCTTTAGACGATCCCTATACCGTATTTTTACCTCCTGATCAGAATAAGGAAGCAAAAGATGATTTGGGCGGCAAATTTGAAGGTATCGGCGCCCAGCTTGGTATCAAAGACAAAAAAATCGTCGTCGTTGCGCCTTTGAAGGGAACTCCGGCAGAGTCGTCAGGTCTTAAACCCGGAGATTGGATTGTGAAAGTGGATGGCAAGGAGACTGCCACTTGGACTTTACCTGAAGCAGTTTCCAAAATCCGCGGACCGAAAGGGAGCAAGGTGCTACTCACCATTGTCCATAAGGACGCCTCAGCAAGCGCTGAAGTTACAGTTATGCGGGATAGTATCAAAGTGGCGTCGGTGGAATGGGAGATGCTGAATACCCAATGCACAAGCTCACAGTGTAAAATCGTTAAGGAAGAATGTGCCGATTGCAGTAAGGTGATCTATTTGAAACTAACAAGGTTTGGTGATGAGACACCTAATGAATGGGATAAGGCTGTTTCGCAAATTATGGAAACTATGGGAAAATCGCCTCAGGGCGTGGTGAAAGGTCTAGTTTTTGACCTTCGCAATAATCCAGGCGGATACCTTAGCGGTTCTGTCTTCATCGCTTCAGAATTTCTTAAAGATGGTGTGGTGGTAATCCAGGAAAATGCATCGGGTAATAAACAGACTTATACGGTAAACAGAAAGGGTAGACTGACGGATATGCCTATGGTACTTTTGATAAATAAAGGGACAGCTTCCTCAAGCGAGATTGTGGCGGGAGCGTTGCAGGTGCGAAGGAATATAAAAATTGTTGGAGAAACGTCCTTCGGCAAAGGCAGTGTCCAGGAAGCACAAGATCTTGCCGAGGGAGCGGGGATTCACATCACCACCGCAAAATGGCTTTTACCAAACGGAAAGTGGATCAACGGTACGGGGATTGACCCGTATGTTAAAATAGAAAATGATACTAATAAGCCGGATGAAGATCTGCAATTGGTAAAAGGGATAGAAACGTTAGTAAAATAAATCCTATGAAGCGTATTTTTGTTTTAGTTATTCTTTTAGTTGTGCTTCTTTATCTAGGAAAGATCACCAATCAGTTTAAGTTCAATCTGAATGATTTAGGCAAATACTTTTCCCTGCCCCAAAAAGCGCAAGTTTCGTTGCCTTCCGAGAAAGTAAAAATATTAGACGAAGAATCGGTGATTACCAATGTGGTTGATAAAGTGTCTTCATCTGTTGTGACAGTATCGATTGAACAGACCAGAAGTTTGGGAAAAATTTTTGAGATTGATCCCTTTGATCCTTTTAATATCTTCAGGCAACAACAAGGGAGCAATCAAAAAGTCGAACAGGATATCGGCAGCGGTTTTATCATCTCCGAAGACGGAATGATCGTGACCAATAAACATGTTGTTTCCGATACCGAGGCTAAATATAAAGTGATTACGAAAGATGATAAAACCTATGAGGCGGAAAAAATTTATCGCGATCCTGTCAATGATCTAGCGATTATTAAGATAAGCGCATCAGGACTTAAACCGGTGACACTTGGTGATTCGTCCAAGCTGAAAGTGGGACAGATGGCGATAGCCATAGGAACTGCTTTAGGGGAATTTCGACATACCGTGACTGTAGGCGTTATTTCTGGTTTAGGACGCGGCATTACGGCAGGCAGTCCTTTTGAAGGATACGTGGAGAGGTTGGATAACGTCATCCAGACGGACGCGGCCATTAATCCGGGTAACTCCGGCGGCCCCTTGCTTGATTCGGGAGGACAGGTAATCGGGGTGAATACGGCCGTTTCCTCTGAAGGCCAAAATATAGGCTTTGCCATTCCCATCAACGTCATTAAAGATGCGCTTGCCCAGTTTAATAAAACCGGTAAATTCCAACGTCCATACATTGGAGTCCGCTATAAAATGATTACTCGCGATCTGGCCCTTCTTAACGATGTGCCGGAAGGAGCATATGTTCAGGGAGTGGTGGACGGTTCACCTGCCCAAAAGGGAGGGATAAAAGACAATGATATCATCACAAAGATTGACGGAGCGAAAGTGACGGAAAAAGACGGGGGTTTGGCAAAAATAATCGCTGGCAAGAAAATTGGCGATAAAGCATCAATTGAGATTTGGAGAGATGGAGAAACCAAGACTTTGACGATTACGATAGGTGAGGATACGGGAACGCAGTAACTATTTTTTCCATCTTCCCATCCACGATTTCTTCGAGATTATGCCATGATTTGTTGATGCGATGATCCGTGATGCGATTTTGCGGAAAGTTATAAGTGCGGATTTTTTCAGCACGTAGACCTCGGCCAATTAAAGATCTGGTTTGGCCTATGGCCTTAGCCTTTTTCTCTTCCTCAATTTCCCAAAGTTTACTTCGCAAAAGCGAAAGAGCGATTCGTCTGTTTTGGTCTTGATACCGCTCTGTTTGCGCAGTGACAACGATGCCTGTTGGTTTATGGTGAAGTCTGACAGCGGTTGAAACTTTATTGACGTTTTGTCCGCCATGCCCACCGCTTCTATAAAATTCCCATCCCAAATCTCCTGGGTTTATGTAAACTTCCTGCTCTTCGATTTCAGGTAGAACTGCGACAGTGGCTGTGGAAGTATGGATTCTGCCGTAACGTTCGGTCTTGGGGATTCTTTGTACCCGGTGGACGCCGGTTTCGTATTTTAAAAGGTTGTAGGCATCTTTTCCGTTTATTTTTATCACGCCTTCATCGATGATTTCAGTTTTCCATTGCTTTGAGGCGGCAAATCGAAGATACATTCTCAAAAGATCAGCGGCCCAGATTTTTGCTTCATCGCCGCCCGTTGCACCGCGGATTTCAATGATGGCAATATCGTTGTTCATGAGGTTCCCATCAGCATCTCTTTTAGTGTTCTTGGGGTTTTCTGCTCTTTTTCTCTTTCCATCTTTTTCTTTTTCTTGGCGGCAAGAACCGAGATTTGAGACTCCGCCTTTTTCTGCTTTTGCTGGAATTTTTCCACCCTGCCTAACGTATCGACATATTTCATTTCTCCGGTAAAAAATGGATGGCACTTGTGGCATATTTCCACATGAAGTGAAGGCTTGGTTGAGCCGACAGTAAACATATTTCCGCAAGCACAAACTACTTGTGCCTCCGGATACCATTTTGGGTGAATATCTGTTTTCATAGATAGGCATTATTATACAGGATAAAAGTAAGAAATAAAAGTAGTTAAGGTCACTCTAATAATACGTATTATTAGAGTAAAAAAATTTATTTTCTTAGTTTGTGAAGCGGATGGTAGTGGAGACGACCTTCAGCGATCAATATGCCGGCAAAAACAAGCAGGGAGCCAATGATAAAAACCTGTGTCAATTGTTCTCCCAGAAGTGGTGTGGCGATGGCAATAGCTACCAAAGGATCGACATAAGTGAATAATCCCACCTCCTGTGCCTGGATTCTTTTGATACCCCATTCAAAAAGTAAATAAGCTAGGGTAGAAGAAAAAACAATGCCAAAAATAAGTCCTAGCCAACCTCGGTAGTCGATCGTGGCGAAAGGGTGATAATTTACCAATTCGAAAGAGAAAAAAGGGATGAAAGTCATCATGCCGATCCAAAACGACCAGAAAGTAATGGTTATTGGTTTATAATTCCCGATGACTTTTTTGCTGAATATGGCGTGACCGACTGCTCCAATTGTCGCCAAGATAAAAAACAGATTTCCAATTAAGTTTCCGATGACGCCCTTTTCGATGATGGGCTGTATGACGATGATAAATACTCCGGTAAATCCAACCAGCGTGCCCAAAAAAACTTTTTTATGAAGTTTTTCCTTTAAAAAAAGAACGGAGGCAAGATAGAGGAATATCGGCCCGCTGGAGGCGATGATTGGAGCGTTGATGGAAGGAGCTCTTTGCAGTCCCAGAAAGAAAAAGGTAATGTTGATGGTGATGCCGAAAAATGAAAGGAGAAAAAGATTCAGCCAGTCTTTTTTCTTGATGGCAAGATTTTTATAGACAAAAGGAAAAAGAAGAAGCATGCCGCCGGCGAATCTTAAGAAGGCTAAACTAAATGGAGGAAAATTGAAAAGAGCCAGTTTAAAAATCGGGGAAGCAGCACCCCAGATGATGTTGGTGAGGATTAGAGCTAAAATGGCTTTTTGATGGGTAGATTTTAGCATTCGGGCAGGGTTTTCTAAGTTACCCTTCGACTCCGCTCAGGGCAAGTCTAAGTAACTTAACTAACTCATCTAAAGGGACGGTTTCCTGTTTTTTCTCTTTGAGATTTTTTAAAGTTACCATGTTATTTTTCACTTCATCCGGCCCGATGATGGCCACGAAAGGGATACCCTTTTTATCAGCATATTTGAGCTGTTTATCGAGTTTTTGATCAGGATCATCATATATTTCTGCATTAATATTATTATTTCTTAACTGATTTAGTAATTCTATTGATTTATAAAATAATTCAGTATTAAATATGGAGACAAGTATCCGGGCAGAGGAATAGTTTAAATTTTGGGGGAAGAGATTCAGTTCTTCCATCGCTTCAATTAATCGATCAAATCCAAAAGCAAATCCGACAGCGGGAATTTTTTGACCAGTAAATTGACCAACTAAATTGTCGTATCTTCCACCTCCACCAACAGAACCTCCTTGATAATCAGTAAGTTGAAGTTCAAAGATATAACCAGTGTAATATGATAGACCACGAACTAGATTTGGGTTATATGATATTTCATCCTCTCCAACGTCTAGTTTTTGGAGAATATTTTGTATTTTTTGATATGACGGAGGATTCTCCATTAATTCAAAATACTTTATTATATTGTCATCTGTTTTTGCCTTTTCAAATTCCTCATTTATTTCATTTATTGAAGGTTTAGGTTTTGGGATGAAATTATTTAATTGATAAGAATCTGGTTGATAATTATTTAACCAGTTCTGTATCTTACGTTTATTCTCAGGATTATTTAAATCATTAATAGAAGTAATTGTACCTGATGCAGTAGAGGACATTGTAATACTTCCACTTATTGAATAGATGCTTTTGAATATTTCCTCTTCAGGTTTTTTATCTTTTTTATCCATTTCTGTTGCTATAAACTTAGTCTGGCCTTCTGGAATATTTTGCATTTTAAATCTTTCATCAATTGTTGTTTTTTCATTAATCATCATTTTATATTTTTTAAAACCAAGTTTTTTAATTACTGAGAGGGCACAAGAAATAATTTCTCCGTCAGTAAGTAAATTCTTTGAACCAATAATGTCAATATCACACTGCATAAATTCCCTGAATCTTCCTTTTTGAGTATTTTCTGCGCGCCAGACGGGTTGTATTTGATATCTTTTAAATGGAAAAGGTAACTCATTTTGATATTGGGCGACCACACGGGCAAGCGGAACCGTTTGATCATATCTAAGAGCGACTTTTCTTTTTCCGTTATCCTCAAACCGGTACATTAGTTTATCTCCTTCATCCCCATATTTTCCAAGTAAAACCTCTTCATATTCCAGGGCTGGTGTTTCCAGAGGGTCAAAACCGAAAGATTCAAACGTTTTTCTCAGGATATCGATAACATATTGCCTTTTTTTTGCCTGTTTTGGCAAAAAATCACGGAAGCCTTTTAGTGTTTGCGGTGTAATCATATCTTTTTTGATGTTATCAAGTTTTTTGACCTGATACAAGATAATGCCTTATCCAATTGAGAAATAAAAAGTCTGTTCGTTTTTTCATCCTTGATACAGATGCGGAAACCGGGTTTTTTCATACCAGGGAAGCCTGAGGCAGGCACGATGGATACTCCAAGACGGTTAAGTTTTGGTATCAATTTATCCGCAAGCGGAGTTTCCACAAAAATATTATTGGTGATTGAGTCTGATGGGCAAAGTTTTCTTCTTTTAAGTTCCGAAATAAGAAACAATCTCTCTTTTTTAATAAACTTGATTGTCTTGTTGATAAAAAGTTCATCGTCAAGAGCAGATAATGCTAATTTGCAGGTAATTTCCGAAACCGGGAAGGGTTGTTGGACAACGTCAAGTTTATTAATCAGATTTGCCGAGCCAGTGGCAAAACCGATACGGATTCCGGCAAGACCAAAGGCTTTCGAAAAAGTTCTCAAGACTAAACAATTTTTAGTTTTTAATGCTTTTGTGATAAAAGTATCTTTCATAAATTCGCCAATTGCTTCGTCGATTACCACAATTGAATTACTAGCCTTCCTGACGATATTTTCGATTACGCTAGGGTCAAGAATTTCACCTGTCGGATTATTCGGATTGCAGATAAAAATAAGCTTGACTCTCCCAATTTTTGTCGTTTTAGTAGGCTGGAAAAATTTCACCTTTGCCCGAGAGAGCAGACATTCTTTGGTAAATAAGGGAAAAGAGCCGCCTTGAACCAATGCAGTATCGTTTTTCTGCAAAAACGTTTGACAGATGAGCTTGATAAGCTGTTCAGAACCACAACCTAAAACAACTTCTTCCTTCCTTATTTCAAACCGCTCCGCTATCTTTTGGATAAGCTTGCCGGTATCCGGGTAGCGGCTGATGTCATTTATAGTTATCTTTCTTAACATTTCAGCCACTAGGAGAGAACACCCTAGGGGATTTTCGCTTAGGGATAAATCGATTGGTTTCTTTTGCACTTCTTTTGCGTAAATTTTTGGTAGTATCATAGTTTCTTAATCCGCCTTCGCTCAAATTCGGTTCGAGGTTTACATCCACGCAGCCGAATGTTCGCTTCGGCGGATTGATCGGCTGCTAACTTCTCCTTCTCCACCAGTTGGCGGATCAGGATCAGTAAGCAGCCATCAAAAAACCCGCCGGTTGGCGGGTAATTTCGTTATTAATTGGATCTTTTAATCCACGACGAATCCGCCAACCCTGCGAGTCGGATAATGGTACCAGCTTAAATTATTAGCACCGATTTTCATAGATTTTAATTATATCATATGCCGATAAAATCTTATAATTCTAATTTAGCCTGTTACAACAATCAGTGGAAAATGTTTTAAAACATTTTCCATACACGGTTTTTAAGTCAAGATAATCTGCAAGAGGTCCCCTCGAAAGCTTTCGAGGGGACCTCTTGCTTTATTACTTTAACAATGCCACCTACATTTACCACTGTCAGGCCATCCTGACTGCTCTCTTCCAATTAACATATCTCTCATTCTTTGCTGTTCCCGCCACTTCTCCGCAAACCCTTTTGGAATAACAGCCATATCATTGTTAGTTACTACCAGTTCAATCAAATCGTCTTTCAATTCGGAAGGGACTAAATCCTCATCAATCGCCTGTAAAACTTCTTCTTCGGTGAAGAGAACCTGCGCACCATTTGCTAAATCAGCGATTAAACGCGGCATATTTTCTTCTGGTGGGTTGAATGGTTTCCCTAGTATTTGCGCCGTTGCTCTTATTTCCTCCAGTGTCCAGATCCGAGTCAAAGGTTCTGCTTGAAAAGGCTGACCAGTAAGACGATCAATTGCAGTTGGACCTAATTGTTCTTCTGACATCGTTTTTCACCTCCTTTCTAAATTTAATTGAGCTAATTTTTCTCGCGTACTTACTAAGAAAGCGCCGGGAAAGGTAATGAGTCTGAAATCTGGCCGAAGATTATTAGCCATCACTGTTTCGCCACTGCTGACAATATCGGCAACGGCAATCACCTCCGGAAAAAGTTTTGAGGCAATCTCTACCGAACCTGTCATCACTTTTAATTGTTCTGGTCTTATCTCTATTCCCTCTCTTTGCATAAGATAGCTAAAAGTTTTAGGCAAACTGGTAGCGATACAGCCTCTCTTTAAAATTTCAACTAATTCTTTAAAAGAAGAAGGCGCAGGAGGGCAATTTTCCAAAGGAAAACTAAGACAGAATTCGCAAGCTCCAAAACCTAAAAAAGAAAGAGGAGTAAGTGGAATACCATTTAATTGACCTTCTAAAATCCTGTCAGAACCGAGAATACCTAAATCTAATTGACCATTTTTAAGGGCACCAATGATATCTTCAGAACGGAGTCTTAAAGCTAAAGCCTGATTTTCTGGATTTTTTGCTGCCAACTGTCTTAAAGAGAAGAAAGGAGAAGAATTCCAACCTAACTGTTTTAGATAATTGGTGGAACCTTCAAACATTTCTCCTTTACTGGGAATACCGATTTTCAGACCGACAAAACTTAACTCCTGAAATTTAGGCCTAAAAGGAACAATGAAAGGAAATTCTGTTTCTTTTATCATATTTTGGGCCACAAAAAACCACGCCGATGGCGGGGTAGAGAAGTGGATAAAACCAATAAAGACTACACCCGCCAACCAAGCGAGTCGTGATGATTAAAAGAATCAATATTTGCTGTCATATTGTTTGTCAGACTTAATATAGTCTAATTATTATGTTACCATAGTAATATAATAGTATGGTAACATGATACTATAACACAAAAAAGTCTTTGTCAAGCGGAAGATGTTTACTTAGATTTTTTCAGGCGCGTAAGAAGAGAGGAGTATCCACCCATGCCGTGATGGAGCCAGTGGGCGACGCGGGTGACCGTGGTTGTTGACACTGAACATTTTCTAGCAATCTCATTGTAGGAATATTTATTTTCAAAAAGAAACTTGGCGATTTTGAAGCGGTTGGCAAATTCTTTAAGTTCGGCAATGGTTAAAAGATCGCGGAAAAAATTTGAAGCCTCACTAGTATTTTTTAGGGATAATATACCCTTAAATAAATCTTTCATTTCTTCTGTGGGGTAGGAGAGCGCGTTTTTCATATTACCGTGATTTCTTTGGACGAAAGGGATAACATTTCCACTCCCTTATCCTTCAATAGTACCAAATCTTCGATCCGTATGCCACAAAAATCGGGAAGATAGATACCTGGTTCCACTGTCACCACCATATTTTCCTTAAGAATTACTTTACTATCTTTTTTTAGTCTGGGGTTTTCGTGGATCGCCAGGCCGACACCGTGTCCTAAACTATGAGGATATTCCGGATAGCCTTGTGAAATAATATGATCACGGGCAATCTTATCGATCTTGTACGCAGCCATGCCGGCCTTTAAGCTGCTTAAAACTTTCTTTTGGGCAGAGAGTACTGTATTGTAGATCTTTATTTGTTTTTCCTTTGGTGTGCCGAAAAAAACCACTCGCGTCATATCCGCGCAATAACCGTTTACCTTTGCTCCAAAATCAAGAAGGATTAAGTTATTAGTTGTTAGTTGTTGGTTATTAGTGGGTAAATAATGCGGAATGGCAGCATTCTGATTAAAAGCGACAATAGGAGAGAAGGCTATATCACCGGCATTTTTCTTGAGAAAATACTCAAGTTCCAAAGCGAGAATTTTTTCCGTGATGCCCTTTTTTATTTTTCCCTTGATAAATTCAAATGCAGAGTCGGTAATCCTGGCAGCTTCCCTGATATGTTTAAGTTCTGTTTTGTCTTTTGTCACTCTTAAATCCTCGATTATTCCTTTTGTTGCCTGCCACTTTACTTTGACTTTATTTTGCAGTGAATTCAATTCGGCAATGGTGAGATTTTCTTCCTCAAAACCGATTGATTTGATTTTTTCTTTTTTGATGATTTCGTTAAGATGTAGGGATAGTCGTTTGTTATGGGTAATACAAAGTGTGGTGATGCCGCTGGCGTCTTTTTCAAAAAGATTAAAATAGGTCGGGAAAAGGAGAAGATAGGTATTTTTTTTGGTAAGAAGAAGAAATCCCTCACGTTCATCGGTTGAAAGCCCGGTGAAACCGGTGAGATATGAAACGTTATGTTGATTAGTAATAAACAAAGCGTCTAGATTTAGCGCGCTAATAAGTTTAAAAAGTTTTTTAAATTTTATATTCATTGTTTTATCTTAATATTCTATCAAACATCGCGGGAATATGCTAAGATTTGTTTATTATGAAAGGATATCCTATCGATCTGGCGAAAGCCCAAGAATTCTTGCTAGGTACGATAGTGGAAGCAGGGGAGATTTTGCAGAAATATTTCCACTTCGAAACTCTCAAGAAAAAACCAAAGGGAGATCACGACCTTGTCACTGAAGCGGATTTGGCCGCTGATTGCTTTATCATAAAAAAACTGGGGAATAAATTCCCGGACATTCCCATACTCACGGAAGAAACATCAGTAGGGGATTTTGAAAAATACAAGAATATGGATTTGGTATGGCTGGTGGATCCTTTGGATGGTACGACCAATTTCTCCAGGAAATTTCCGCACTTTGCCGTGAGCATCGGTCTGGTTTTTAAGTCTTACCCGATTTTAGGAGCCGTATATAATCCGATCTATAAAAATCTCTATTGGGCAAGAGCAAACGATGTTAGTGCTTTTCTCAACGGTCGGCAAATCCATGTTTCGAAAGAGGTGAATCCTTCCAATTCAATCATCTGTGTGGATTGGTCACATGATATTGCCTGGCGAGATAAGACCGTTGCCACGATCCAAAAATTGGTCGGCCGGGTAGGGCACATCAAAATGTTTGGTAGTGCTGCTACCGATACCGCTTCTGTCGCCTCCGGACAGATTGAAGCTTATGCCCATAGTCACTGTCTACCTTGGGACACGGCGGCAGCGGCACTTATTGCCCAAAAAGCTGGAGCAAAAGTGACGGATATTGATGGGAAAAAATGGAATGTTTTTACTCCCGGAATACTGGCTGCCAACCCTGTTCTTCATCAGAAAATCCTGGAATTCCTTCGATGAGTTACTTGCTACTTTTTATCGGTGACTGTGGCAGAAGGCGTGGAGGGCTTCTGTGTGGGGGCAGTGACGGCTGCCGTGGGCTGATTGGGGAAAGAGATGACATAGAGTTTTTTGGCTGACACTCGATCTTGCATTTTCGGATTGGCTATGGCAATAATATGCACCGTATCTCCCACTTTTATTTTGGAAAATCCAGCGGCAATAAATGCCTTTTTATTCCTATCATAAAGAGATGTTTTTGTGGAAGTCTCCACATCCACGACAACGTTTCCCTCTTTTTCCTTGACAGTAATGGTAAAGTTTGATTTGTCGATATCAGAAACTTTGCCGCGGATATGGAGGGGCAAATCCTCAAGATAGATATACTTGGCCGAAAAATTGGTTTTGGACTGATCATAGTATCCAAAGATGGTGACAGGATCTTTTTCTTTGAGGGTGCTTACTTTGATTTCCTGACGGCTGCCGCTTTTAAAGGAATAAACGACAGTATCTTCAGAGTAAGCGACCACCTGATCTCCGCGTGTATTTTCGATAGTGATATTTGATTTATCAATTTTTTTGACGGCGCCAAAGATTGCCCCTTTTTCGTTTTCTCTAAGTTCCGCTACTTTTGTGGCTATTTTTTCCTTAAGTACTTCGATTTTTTTGAGTTTCTCAATGACCGTGGCTGACGCAGAAGTAGGTTGAGGAGAGGGAATAGGAGAAGGAGTGGGCGTAGATGAAACGGCAAAAATTTGCATTTTGTTGCCGGCAAGTATGAAAGATATGGCAAGCAGTAAAATTATTTTTTTCATAGTTCGATTATACTCACTATGATCCTAAGCAACGTCGAAGGATCATAAATTCTCAGGAGTATAAAATACGGTAATGGTTTTTTCGCTTTTTTCTCCGGTTTCATCGTAGGAAGCGACATAGACCGTATTGGTGCCTTCTCCCAAAGTGATTTTGCTGGAAAAGCTTCCGTCAGCCGCTGCCGAGGCAGTTTGGCTTTCAAGGTCAGTGTCAATGACGATCGTATTTCCAGGTTTTGATTTACCCGAAACCGTAACTGACTTTTCCGCAACGATCTTTTCATGTTCCGGTTTTTCCACGGTGAGCGGGATTTCTGTGTTTTGTACTTTTTGATTATCAAGACTACTGGGAGGGATAGTGGCAGCTATTTTTTCCGAACGGGATTTTTGGGCAGTTTTAAAAATTGTCGGGATGTTGGTGATCGTCAAAGCCGCGATACCCCCGATAAAAAAGCCGATCACTATAGCAATAAATACATCCTTTCTCATGGAAAGTACTGTACATGTTAATGATTGTCGCCCCTCTTGTCAAGAATCGTCAAAAGTGATATTTTTGTAACGTCATGGAAATTACTCACTTGGGACATTCATCTTTTAAAATTCGGGGTAAATCTGCCACAGTGGTTACCGATCCGTTTAGTCCCGAAATGATTGGTCTTAAATTCCCCAAAGTCGAAGCAAATATAGTCACGGTATCACATCAGCATGAAGACCATAACTGTGCCGCTAATGTCTCTGGTGCGCCAATTGTTGTAGCTGGGCCGGGTGAATACGAAATATCCGGTGTAAAAATAATCGGTGTGGGAACTTATCATGATGAAATGCAAGGGGCTAAAAGAGGGAGAAATACCATTTATCATATCGAAATGGACGGATTGTCAATTGTGCATACGGGAGATTTGGGACACAAGTTAGAAGAGAAAGAAATGGAGTTTTTAGACGGCGTTGACATCTTGATGGTTGCGGTTGGAGGGTTCTACACTATTGGTCCTGAAGAAGCTGCCTACCTTGTTTCTAAATTGGAGCCAGCAATAATTATCCCCATGCATTATAAAGAAAAAAAAGGAAATCAGACATTTTATGCGGATTTAGCTTCTGTTGATGAGTTTCTTACGCAGATGGGTAAGGGAAGTGTGACTCCGGTTCCCAAACTGAATATTACCAAAGACAAACTGCCCGCAGAATCAACAATTGTGATATTAGAGTGAGTTTATCTATGGTTGAATCCCGCATTCCTCCCCATAATGAACAGGCGGAAGCTTCAGTTCTTGGCGCGATCCTTATAGATAAGGATGCCATCGCTGATGTGATTTCCTTTTTGCGGCCGGAATACTTCTATAAAGATATTCACGGGTATATTTTTGAGGCAATGATGTCTCTTTTTGAGAATCATGAGCCGATTGATATCGTCACCGTCACTGCCCGCCTTAAAAAAAATGGCAAGTACAAAGATGTGGGCGGAGCCGCCTACCTCTCCGAGCTTACTAATATTGTGCCGACCGCGGCCAACATAGAAGTGTATGGGCAGATTGTGGGAGATGCTTACGTTAAAAGAAGACTGATAGAAGTTGCCAGCAGTATTGCTCAGGTTTCCTATGACGATAAAGAAGATGTCAAACATCTTCTGGATAAGGCGGAAAGTGAAGTTTTAGCTGTAGCTTCGCATCGGGCACATAAAGATTTTGTGGTAATCAAAGATGCCCTGGCCGAAAGTTTTGACAGATTAGACGAGCTTCATAAAAGAGGATCAGGACTTCGGGGTGTGCCGACCGGATTTACAGACCTTGATAACAAACTGGCAGGCATGCAGGATTCAAATTTACTGATTATGGCTGCCCGGCCCGGTCAGGGAAAAACGGCTTTGGCTCTTAATATCGCTCAACATGTAAGCGTGGTCGGCAAACAGGCGGTCGGGATATTTTCGCTTGAGATGAGCAAGGAGGAGTTGGTAGATAGGTTATTGGTTTCGCAGGCGGATATTGATGCCTGGAGGTTAAAAACCGGAAGGTTATCGGATGAGGATTTTACTAAATTATCAGAAGCGATGGGAGAGCTGGCTGAGGCGCCTCTTTTTATCGATGATACCCCTGGTATCAACATCTTTGAGATGCGTACCAAAGCAAGAAGGCTCCAGGTAAACCACAATGTCCAACTTTTGATTGTTGATTATTTGCAACTGGTTGATCCGGGCAGAATGTTTGATAACCGGGTCCAGGAGGTTTCCATCGTTTCCCAATCTTTGAAAAACCTGGCTAGGGAATTAAAAATTCCTGTACTTGCAGTCTCACAATTGTCGCGGGCAGTTGAAGCACGAGGAAGCAAAATACCGCAGCTTGCTGATCTTCGGGAATCGGGAGCAATCGAGCAGGATGCGGATGTGGTGATGTTTCTTTACCGGGAGGAGCAGGAGATGGAGAAATGGGAGCATCAAGTCGTCAAACTTTTAATCGCCAAGCACAGAAACGGTCCCTTAGGCGAGATTGATCTGGTATTCAAAGGCGACCGCATCAGATTCTACGGAGTAGAGAAGAAGGAAGGGGAATTTTAGTGGGCAAGGAGGGAGTCGAACCCTCACGGTATTTTCATACCACAAGTTTTTGAGACTTGCCTGTCTACCAATTCCAGCACTTGCCCATTTACGTCTTCTACCAGTTCCGCCACCGCGCCAATTTTACGGGGTCTGCCAATTCCAACACCCGCCCAGTGGATTGACTCGCTTCATTATATTTTGTATAAGTAGAATAAGTCAACTTTAAACCCTTATGAAATTTTCCATCAAGCCTACTGATCCTGCCAAACTAGAAACGGATGTTTTAATAATGTTTTGCCATGAGGATGAGCTGAATAAGCTTCCTTTATTAAATAAGAAACTTACTGATCTTATCAAAGCAGCGGCAGCGAAAGAAGGTTTTGAAGGAAGGAAGGAACAGTTTTTTGTTTTGCAAACGAAAGAATATATCGGCGCTTATAAGCTGCTTATTGCAGGTGTAGGGAAGAGTGAAGAAAGCGATCTTTACCGGGTGAGAAAATATGTGGCTGAGGCTGTGAAGAAGGCAAGTCATTTCCAGCCGGAACAAATTGCCTTTGTCTTGCCTGATGCATGGCTGGAAAAATTTACGACTGAAAGTATTATTCAAGCGACAGTTGAGGCAGGAGTGCTATCCTCGTATAAATTCTTCAAATATAAAAGTAGTGAGGAAAAGTCAAAAATTAAGGAAATAAAAGAAGCCGTCTTGTGTATAACAGCCGGCAGATTAGCCTCAGCCGAAAAGGGAGTAAAATTAGGCTTGCTTTATTCTGAGGCAACCTGTTTTGCAAGGGATTTGATCAACGAGCCTTCTACCGTAACTACTCCGTCATACCTTGCCACACTCGCTCAGGCGATTTCCAAAGAAAGCAAAGGCAAAGTTAAGGCCACTATTTTGGAGAGAGCAGAAATAAAAAAACTTGGCATGAATGCTTATTTGGGTGTAGCTAAAGGGTCGGATGAATTGCCCAAGTTGATAAGGCTTGATTATAAACCCAGATATTCTCGGAAAAAAATTGCCATTATCGGAAAAGGAATAACGTTTGATACGGGCGGTTTATCTCTAAAAAGCAGCGAGCAGATGGAAAAGATGAAAATGGATATGGCGGGAGCGGCGGCCGTACTTGCGATCTTTAAGGTCTTGCCCTTTTTGAATATTGAAGCTTCCGTTGTAGGTCTAATACCTGCTTGCGAGAATATGGTCTCAAGCCGAGCCTTGAAACCGGGAGATATCGTCACAGCAGTAAACGGAAAGACGATTGAGGTTTTAAATACTGATGCTGAAGGAAGACTGACGCTTGCCGATGCTCTTTTCTATCTTGCCACAAAGGAGAAACCTGACTACCTGATTGATCTGGCAACGTTGACCGGATCCTGCATTATTGCTTTGGGTGAAGAGATTGCCGGTTTGTGGAGTACGGATAGAAAATTGTTGGAAAAGTTGCAAAAAGCTTCTGACAACTGTGGAGAAAAGCTTTGGCAGATGCCTCTTTTTGAGGAGTATAAACCTCTTATAAAAAGCGATATCGCCGATTTAAAAAATACCCAGACGGGTAAATACGCCGGCTCAATCACAGCAGCTCTTTTTCTTTCAGAATTTACAGCGTTTGTTCCCTGGGCGCACCTTGATATAGCTGGACCGTCATTTGCCGAAAAGGATAGCGCCTTGATGCCAAAAGGGGGAGCGGGATTCGGCGTAAGATTACTTCTTAGCTTTCTTGGGAGTATTTAAAACCTTTGTATGGAGAAAAATCCCTATATTGCCGTTATAAAAAATCATCATTTCAGAAACTTGTGGCTGGCACAGATTATTTCCCAGATAGCTTTCAATATGCTTTGTTTTATTCTAGTAATCCGTGTCTATCAGGAGACTCATTCGAATTTTGCCGTTTCCATGTTGCTTCTTTCCTTTGCTATACCAGCGGTAATATTTGGCGTGGTGGCAGGAGGTTTAGTTGATCATTTTGATAGAAGAGATGTGCTTGTAGTATGCAATCTACTTCGGGTATTTGCTTTTATGGCATTTTTTATTTTTTCTTCCAATCTGATGCTTCTGTACCTCTTTGCAGTTATAATCTCCTTTATTACTCAAGCCTTTATTCCGGCTGAAGCGCCATCAATTGCCGATCTTGTTCCTCTGGAAAACCTTCTTCCCGCCAATTCTTTATTTACCATAAGTTACTATCTTTCGATGGTTTTCGGATTTGTTTCTGCCGGGTCGGCTTTAAGATTGTTTGGATCGCCGTATATTTATCTTATTATGTCTTTTTTTATGCTGGTGGCGACAGCCTTTGTCTATTTTTTGCCGCCGCTTAAGATCAAAAAGAAAAAAGTGCCTTTGACCTTTACAATGATAGGCAAAACAATCAGTGAGGGCTTCAAATTTATTGGAAAAAACGTAAGAATAAAACAAGCTTTAGTCCTTCTTACCTTTGCCCAGGTTCTTATTATGACGCTTTCTGTACTTGCTCCCGGATTTGCGGACAGGGTTTTGGAAATTGATCTGACCGATAGTTCACTCCTTATTATGGGGCCGGCTGTCATGGGGCTGATTGCGGGAGCGTTTCTTATCGGAATCCTCGGAAAAAGATTTTATAAAGGTTTCCTTATCCTTTGCGGGATACTGGCTACCGGTTTCGTCCTGATTGCTCTGTCAATTCTTTCCGGTTGGCGCATCTGGCACCTGCCAAAATTTGCAAATCTTGTTCTTACTTTAAGCTGTCTTTTTTCTTTGGGACTTTTTAATTCTTTCATTACGGTACCCTCAAGCACGATTTTGCAGGAAGATACAGGTGGGCAGATGCGGGGAAGAATCTATGGAGTGATGACATCGGTAACAGGTGGAGTTTCGATTCTACCGGTTATCTTTTCCGGCATTATGGCGGATACGATGGGAATGGGAATTACCCTGTTTGTGATAGGATTTGTTATACTAGCTATCGGCAGTTATAAATATAGAGAGATAAACAAGGACGTACTAAACAGATCCAAATAAATATGTCACCAATTTTATTTTCCATCGGAAAATTTAACGTCTACGCCTTCGGATTTTTCCTGGCCGTTTCTTTCATCTTTTCCACCTTCGTCATCTTTAAATACGCAAAAGAAGAATTTAAGGAAGAAGAATATCTTGATGCCTATCTTTATACAGCGCTTGCCGGTTTAATAAGCGCGCGTTTTGCCTATATAGTTTTGCATTTTGATGAGTTTGGCCTCAATATTCTGCGATACATCTTAGTGCGGGAAACGCCGGGTTTATCCCTCATTGGCGGATTACTGGGCGCGTTCTTATTTTTGCTGTGGTATTCAAAGGTAAAAAGATATAATTTCCGGCACCTTTTGGATCTTTTTGCGGTTGCCGGAAGCATTGCTTTGGTTTTTGTCAAAATCGGAGAGCAATTGGGAGGGGCAGGATTCGGGAACGAGACAAATTTCTTTCTGGGAATTAAAATTATCGGCTTGCCGAACCGCCATCACCCGGTTGAGCTTTATGAAGCTTTTATTTATTTTATTTTGTCAATCATTTTAATACTGCTTTACCACAGGGCACAAAAAAAAGAATTACCGGAAAATTTTGTCGCCTACATATTTATACTGGCAGTTTCTCTGATGATATTTGCTCTTGAATTTCTCAAAGTTCACGCTGTATACTTATATGGTCTAAGTTTAAAACAGATAGTGGCTCTTTTGGTATTTGTATTAGCGTTGGTAGTTGTAGCCAAGCCGGCAATATCCCGTCTTTACGCTTCAGGCCGCGGCTACTGGAAGAAAAAACATGAAATTTCCGATTACCATTCTTGAAAAAATCAGTTCATATCTTCTTACGGAGAAAACCAGGGTAGGTAAAAGGCTTTCTTCCATCAAAGCGCAGGATCCTTTTTCCGATCCAGATAGACTTATTGATAACGCTGCCTCCGATACGGAGGCAAAAGAAGAGGCGTCGCATGAAAGGATGGAGGCTTTGGAGAAAGAATTAAGGCGTCACATGATGGAAATAGAAGAAGCTTTAAAAAGAGTCAAAAAAGGGACATACGGCAAGTGTTTATCCTGCGGGAAAATGATTGATACGGACAGGTTAGCCATTAAACCCACGGCGCTTTATTGTGTTTCCTGTGAGAAAAAAAGAGAGAAATAAGCAAAAGCCCAATGGAAATTCCTATTGTTTATGAAGATGATGATCTTTTGGTTATAGACAAGCCCTCCGGTCTCGTTGTAAACAGAGCTGAAAGCGTCAAGGAAGAGACAGTTACGGATTGGGCGGAGAAAAGAATTAAGAATTATGCCTTCGCCCCGAGCTCAGGCCGAGGGGAATTAGGAATTAAGAATAATGAAGCAGAAGACTTCTATAATCGGGCGGGGATTGTACATCGACTAGACAAGGAGACCTCAGGACTACTTCTTATTGCTAAAAATCCACAGGCTTTTTCTAATCTTCAGGCACAATTTAGAGAGAGACTGGTGGAAAAAAAATATCAAGCCTTAGTTCATGGAATAGTGGTTCCAGAAAAAGGGGAGATAAAAGCAAGCGTAGGCAGGCTTGCCTGGAATCGCGAAAGATTTGGTGTTATTGCCGGAGGAAGGGAAGCGGTTACTTCCTATATTGTACTTTCCACTTTCAAAACACGTTTGGGTAACTTCTCTCTGCTTGAAGTCACTCCGCATACTGGACGTACACACCAAATCAGGATACACTTAAAGTATCTGGGGTTTCCGGTTGTTTCTGACAGTTTTTACGCCGGCAGGAAAACTGCAAGAGGCGATAGGAGTTTCTGTCCGCGTCTTTTCTTACATGCAATCTCTCTTAAATTTAGACATCCGGAAGCTGGAGAATATCTTATCGTGGAAAGTAAATTGCCGGAGGATTTAGAAAAGGTGTTAGGAAGTCTCAAAAGCAAGATGTAAGTTTTTATGCCTGACCTGTCCTTAATCCGTGATCTGCTACTCGTTTTGGCCACTGCTTTTTTTGGCGGACTAGTCGCCAAGACTCTTAAATTTCCTCTGATAATCGGATATCTTATTGGCGGAATGGCAATCGGAACCCTTGCGGCAAATTTTTTACAGAAGATGGAGACTCTTAACGTGGTAGCTGAAATCGGCGTTGCTCTTTTACTTTTTACGATCGGTCTTGAATTTTCAATTACCAAAATCAAGAGTTTGGGCGAAGTTATCATTTCGGCCTCTCTTATTCAAGTACTTCTGACAATCATTGCCGCAATAATAATCTTTCCGCTATTTGGCTTGGATTTTTATACCGCTTTGTTTTTGGGAGCAGTTTTTTCTCTTTCCTCGACTGCTGTTACTATCAAAACGTTGTCGGATAGGGGAGAATTGGAAACTCTCCACGGAGAGATAGCATCGGGATGGCTATTTATGCAGGATCTTTATACGCTGCCTTTGATTATCCTTTTGCCGGCAATAGCCGGAATCACAAATGGCCAAACTCCCGGGATTTTTGGTTTTTGGGGGTTTGCGAAAAGTTTAGTTATTTCTTTTGCTTCATTTTTTCTGATTCTTTACCTGGGCAAAAAAATTATGCCCGTACTTTTTGAAAAAATTGCCGATTTCAAAAGTAGGGAATTGGTTTTAATCGCTGCCGTATTAATCTGTCTTCTCTTTGCTTACGTGTTCCGCACTTTGGGATTCTCAACTGCCTTGGGTAGTTTTGTGGCTGGAATTCTGCTCTCCTCATCTTCTGTCCATCACGGTATCTTTGCTGAAGTACGACCGCTTCGGGATCTTTTTTCAACTGTGTTTTTCGTCTCTTTGGGATTTCTTCTGTCTCCTTCATTCCTACTCGGTTCTTGGAAGTTAATTCTACTTTTGACCATTTTGGTGATCGTTATCAAATTTATTATTTCTGCCTCTTTAGTGCTACTACTTGGTTATCACACCAAGACGGCTACCTTGGTCGGCTTTTCCCTTGTTTCTGTGGGAGAGTTTGCTTTTGTGCTTGCCCTCTTGGGGGTTACGTCAAATCTTATCAGTGAGGAAATCTACATGACTATTCTTTCGGTGTCTTTTTTGACCTTGATTATTTCTGTTCCGCTTCTTACCATCTCGCAAAGCCTATATTACCGGACTAAGCATTTCATCGTGAAAGTTTTGCCGCCAGCGGAGAAGTTGTTAAATCATATAGACCGTGGAAAACTTCCGGAGAAAGAAAGTTTGAGTGATCACGTGGTAGTTTTGGGCCACGGCAGGGTAGGAAAGTATATTTCCTGGGCACTCTCACTTGCGGCAATCCCTTATGTGGTGGTTGATTACAATCATAATTTAGTGAGATACCTTCGCGAAAGCGGAGTGAAGGTGATATACGGCGACCCGGCGGAAATAGATGTCTTGCGCTTTGCAGGAGTTGATCGGGCAAAGGTAGTCATTTTAGCCTATGCCGACCGGCATACACAGGAAACGGTAGTCATGAACGCTTTGACAATAAACCCGGATATAAAAATTATCTCCCGGACTCATTTCGAAGAGGACCAAAAAAAATTGCGGAGTCTCGGCGCCTCTTTCATCGTCCAGCCGGAATTTGAAGCGGCCATTGCCATGACGGAAAGAGTATTGCGTATTATGAATTCGAAACTTGATGACATTCCCGAAAAATTGAGATTGATCAGAAAAGAATACGGTTGGTATTAAATCGTTTTTCTTGACAGCATACCCTAATCATATATAACAATCTCCCTGACCCTCTATTTATGAGAGTAGAAGTTTTTAAAGGAAACCCTCCAATTCCTTATGCTGAATCAGTTGCTCCAGGACACCCTGATATGGTTGCCAATATTGCTTCAGATCATTATGTGGATAAAGCAATCGAATATTCAATGCGGATTGGTGCAAAACCAAGAGTTTCCTTGGAAGTTACTGTTAAGGCAGGAGTTAATGCAGAAGGAGAAAATTTAGATGGTTTAACTCCTGAAATACAGGAATTAGTGAAAAAGCATGGTTTGGTCGTGGTTACTGGTGAAGTCACTTTACCAGTTGGAGTGGCCGGTACCCTGTAAACTGAACATATATTCTCAGTAAAAACTGGTAAGCTGAAAATATATGGAAACATTAAAGATATTCTTGTTTTGTCCATCGTCATTGAAATAATTCCCTCTTCCCGTATTCCAATCCCCAAATCAGAGGCAACACATACTTTTGGATCAAAGGATACCCAGTGACCACCCTCGTATTTAATTATTTGTGGTTTTCCGAAAGGATAGGCAAAATGGGTGGCGAAATAAATTCGTTTATCGCCACCTTCAAAAAGTTGAGTATGTATTTTTCCTTGCGATAAAAACCCGCTTTTTGTTTTAATTATCGCCGACATGTTGAATATTTCCTTAATCTCATAGTTTTGCGGGTTAAAACTGAATAATGAAGCGTTATGTTGTGGAATATGGGTGCAAAGTGCAAAATAAATTATTCCATTCGTTGCAACACCAAGACTCCAGTAGGCACTATCAAATTCTTTGAACGGAGAAAGTGAAAAAATGTTAGCTTTATAAATCATAAACAATATTTGTCTGTAAATCTTCCTGTTTAGAAAAATGATACCAGTGATTACTATATTTTACGACCGCAAATTCAGTTCCTGCTTTAATTGCGTTTGAGATTATTGTTGATAAATACAAAATATCATGCGGTGATTGACAAAGTAATTTAAAAAAGCCTTTGTCGTAATAAGCCACATGCATTTCTCTCAAATGATAATTTCCCCATACTGCAGGAGGTGGAAAGACTAACTCTGTTACTCTATCATCTTTTTCACTAATCAGAACATGACTTAAGGCCGGTTTATGATCTATGGCACCGGAAACAACTCCCAAAATTCCAGTCGGCTTATCAGATTCAAAATTTGTGGCAACTTTTTCAAGTTGGGCTGGATGCACGATAACATCTCCGGCAAGGAAAAGAAAAGGGTGACTAATCACACTTTCTGCTAAAAGTAATCTGTTTTTTGTTTCGAGCGGATTAGGATTGTGAACATATTCAATTTCTAAATTTCCAAATTTTGTTCCAATAAGTTTTTTTATATTTTCACCTAAATAACCGGTTGCGATGACGACTTTCGCTGAACCAAAAGCTACCTGAATGTTTTCTAAGATATGATATAAAATTGGTTTTTCATCAACGGGAAGTAAACATTTTTGTTGATTTCGAGTTATTTCGCCCATCTTTGCTCCGCGACCACCGGCAAGAACCACAGCCTCAATTTCTTTTTGCATAATTTTTTGGTTTTGAGGCAGTGATAATTCCAAAAATATTTTCTTCTTCAAAAAATCCTTGCTCATTAATTTGTTGTTGAATAAAATCGCGAACAACTTCCAATGATTCCTGCCATTCTTGGCCGAGTGGTGGCGGACTCCAAAAGTCACGAGTTGAATCGAAATAATCAACATATGGTTGAGGATCAGTTAATGTGAGTTTACTTTTATATATCTGCAATTTTACTTCATTAAAATGTTGATTAACCATATCTACGCCATTTTCTATATTGAACCTCAAAGTTGGTTCAGGAATTTCTTTTCTTTTCATCACTTGCGCCGCTAATGTTTTTAGTTTTTTAAGAGTTGGCTTGCTATTAATGCTATTTGCCGTAATGATTACTAATCCTTCTGGCGAAAGAACGCGTGCTATTTCAGATAATGCCTGATTAATATTGGGGACATGATAAAGCATGTGTACGGCTGATATTCGATCAAATGATTTGGAAGCGAAAGGAAGGCATTGAATATCAGCAACAACAAAACTTGCCAGTGAATTCTTTTTTTGTAGTTTCTGTTTTGTTGAAGAAAACATTTCAGAAGAAATGTCAACGCCAGTTAAGGCAATTTCTGGAAAATGGGTAGATACTGCAGTTAACAATTTTCCCGAACCACAACCGACATCCAATATTCTTCGTCCATTTTTTAAATCGAGAAGGTTTATTATTTCATTCTCAATAATGAAGCGTGGTTTGGTAAAATTGTATAAAGCTCTTCTTTTTTCAATTAAACTATTATTCCCATATGCATTACTTGCTAAATGTTTAGGGTCGGTTATTCCGTTTTCGCGAGGGTTAGCCATAAAAGTCAGAATTGTGTTGTCAATGTTAAACCAAGTTCAAATAGACTTTAAACCAAACTATATCACGCGAAAACGGGCTTGTCAAATACTATAGGCTATGTAGTCACAGGTCGGTTTTGCGCTTTTTGTTTTTGTATACTTTGATTCATACGGATTTCGAGCGGATTATTACGGATAAAGTCGGTTAAATTCATGGGCAAAAAAAAGACCCTCTTTCGAGAGCCCTATGAAACAGATATAGTGAACAGGCAGTTTTCATAATCAATCAAGAATAAATTTATTTATCACCTCAACCAAACCATCATTAGATACAGAAGGAGCAAAATAGTTAGCAATTAGCATACTGCATTGTCGGAACATCACTTGCACCGTCTCCCACGGCAATTGTTTCCTCAGAAGAAATGCGTAATTTTTTCTGAATATATTTTAATCCTGCTCCTTTTGAAGCATTTTTGTGACTAATAAGGGTGACTGCCCAGCTTAAATTGTCCCAATGAGCACCAACGGTTACAGAATATCTATTAGGTAATTTATTCAAAATATGAGGTATTTTATTTGCTTTTTGTCGGGATTTAGAAATTAAAGAAAGAGTCGTGACAATTTCTTGCTCGGGGTTTGTATATTCTTTCATCCATCTATTATCAATGCAAAAGCCGATTTCATCAAAAAGACCGTTTGTGATATCAATAATCTGTTGTACTTCATTTGCCGGAATATGCCTGTTGTATTCAAGTTTACCTTGAGGATTAATTACTTTCGTACCATTTTCCAAAACATGATAACTGTTTTCCAATCCCAATAGGTCAACAATTATTTTGTGCTCTTTCCATGCCCGAGCACTTACTAAAGAGATAGAAATCTTTTTTTTAGCTTGTTGTATTGCTTTAACGACTGAAGGAGAAGGTATGTTTGTGTGCTCTTTCACTACTGTTCCGTCAATATCTAATGCTAGAAGTTTATATTTCATATTATTTATCCACTGTTGGAATGGATTTTTCCGTTTCAATCCTCATAATAAGCATAGAATAAATTTTTTACTTCAGTCATTACTTCAATAGGAGAGATATCAGAAGTGTCTAAAATATGTACTCCTGCATTAGAGACGATATCTTCAACTGATTGATAAAGTAGTTCAATATAATTTCCAACACCATTTACCCAATCTTCTTCTTCAATTCTTGCTGAATCGTTTCGAGTCAGAAGTCGCTCCTTGATTACTTCTGGACGTGCTGTTAAAAATACATATAATCCTGGTATCCATTGTCGATGAGTAGCTCTCCACATAACACGTAAAGACACCTCATGTTGTTCACTGAGTAAATTGCTGTAGCAAAAAAGCCCAAGTAATCCTCTATCAACAATAACTTTTCCTGAGTATCGACGTATTTCCTCATCTTTCTTTATATACTGCCGATAAAACCAAAACTCTGCACGAAGTTGATCAAGTATTGGTCTGGATGGTTCAATGTTTCTATAGGGAATAGGAATTGTTGTTAATGCCTCAGGAGTATAATGAGCATCGGGAATTTCTCGGTGAAGTAAGTTCAACAAAGTTGTTTTACCGGCACTTGTTATTCCATCTAAATATAACACTTGAGGTGGTTTTTGATCTAAGACTTCGGTTTCTTCTGTTCTTGAAGCAATTCTTTTATATCCGTGTATAAGAAAATCCTCACTAATACCGAATTGTTCTCGAAATTGAGCTATGTCTGAGAAATGAATTATTTCATGCGGCATATGTATTAGGCAATGGTGAATTTATTTATTTAAAAAGTAGATAAATTCGAGACAATTATATCATTAACAGTATAATTTTCGTCTAGAAATCTAAAAAGAGGTTTGACAATAGAGGGAGCTTTAAATAAAATAATTAGGCTATGGCAGGTAATTTTGGAGCTTTTTATAAAGGCGACAGGAAAAAAATCAAAAAGGCAATCCTCGAGAAGAAAGCCGTAAAGCTTGAATCGCAAAAGGCTTTTTTACTTCCAAAAGTGGAGATCATCAAAAAGGGCAAGCATGAAGAATAGATCCTCGCGGAAAATCAAAAAGAGAAATATCCTTTATCTTGTCCTAGTCCTGATTATTTTTGGTGTATTTGCCGGTATCTTTTCGATACTCAAAGTACGGCGGTGGGATGGCGTACATCATTTTAACATCGTTTTAGCCACGAGCCCCATCCTCGTTTTTAGTTTTGATCCCAATCTTCATCAGGCAACTATCCTTTCGATTCCCAGTAATGCTTTTTTGGAAGTGCCTTACGGATACGGTAATTATCCAGCAGGAAGCATTTACCGTCTTGGCACTCTTGATGCCAAACGTGGCGGAGGAAATCTTTTAGGGAAAAGCATCGAAAATACTTTCGGCATTGTTATCGACGCTTATCTTGCCCCGAAATCAAAAAAACCGGCAGATCTACCATCGTTGGATAAAGCCCAAATACAAAAAATCAAAAATAATTATTTTTCTTTTCATGGTGCGATTTTATCTTTGGCCCAATTGATGGCCTATATCAGAGGAATGGATACAAACTTAAGTATGATAGACAAATTTAATTTATGGAATGCGGTTCGCACACTTCGGATCGATAATATTACACTGCTTGACGTAAGCGACAGTATGGTCGTTTCCGATCAAAAATTGCCCGATGGGGCTGTAGTAAAAATAATTGACAAGGAATTGTTTGACGCTTTTATCGCAGATAAATTCCAGGACAATTTAGTCAGGTTGGAAAATATTTCCGTGGAGATAATAAATGCTTCAGGTGAAGACGGTGTGGCTTACCAGTTTGGCAGAACTCTGAAAAATTTGGGAGCAAACGTCTTGGTGAAAACTACCGCAGAAAGAAACGAGGACTATACTTGTAGTGTGTTTATCTTGCGAAAGGAGCTTGTCCAAAGCCACATTGTCCAGAGATTGAAACAGTTATATCAATGTAATATCAGTAAAGATTTGTCCGATAAAAACATTGCTGATATCCAGGTGGTTTTAGGGAGGGGTTTTTTGAAATGATTTTAGCAATAAGTATTATCATTATCTTTATTATTTCCCTCGTTATGGCAATAAGATCAGCCGAGCATGAATTATCCGTACCGAAGGAAGTGAAAAACATCAAAATTAAAAAAAGCGAAGGATTGTCAGGGGTTATTCTCTTTTTAAAGAAAAAGATAATCCATTATTCTTCCTCTTCGTGATTCTCTTTTTCTTCATCTGCCAAGTCATCAACCGTTTTGTGTTTGGTGCTTTTTCTTGTAGTGGTTGGATGTTCGGAGAGAGTGATAAATGATGGCTGTGAAGCAAATTTTTTGCCTCTTTTGGTTTCTTTCACAAAAACAGAAATGCTGTTTTTTGTCACATTTTTTATACAGACGTGGTAGCCGTTTCCTGCTTTGATGAGGCGAAGCAACCTGAAGGAAACATCGTCAGGTAAAGCTCCCAGATATGTTTTGCGGCTGTCCCGTACATCAATTGAATGTTTTTTTGGGTACAGTAAGACCGTGTCACCGATTGAAAGTTTGGAAACGATACTGCTTGGAGCAATATTGGTTAAAGCAATGGTTTTGGTTCTTCCCGGTTCCTCAAGGAATAAGTTCGGGCTTAAACCATTGGTTTTGCAGCCGTTCGGATTTACCTTAAACTGTTTGGGCAATGAATTGATTTTCTCCAGGTTTTTGTGGGCAATTGTATTGTAACGGTCAAGAGCTAGTATCTTATGATAGATACGTTTGGCTTCATGGATCTTGCCTATTTGTAGGTAAGCAAATGCCAACCGGCTCAAGGCACTGATATCATCTTCACTTTCTTCAAGTATCATTTTGTTGGTGGTGATTGCTTGCTCCCAGTTATGAGTGAGTGCAGCCTGTATTGCAATGTCAGAGAGGTTAGCTTGCATGAGTAAGAGAGAAATAACGGTAGTTTACGAGGCTTCTTGAGAAAAGTCAAGGGGTGTAATAGAATATCAAATGTTATGAGCGGTCATTCCAAATGGTCAAAAGTCAAACACCAAAAAGAATCAACAGATGCGGCCCGCGGCAAAATATTCACCAAGCTTGCCAATGCCATAATTGTCGCTGTCCGCGAGGGCGGTGGAACTGTTGATCCCAGCTCTAATTTCCGTTTACGACTAGCAATTGAAAAAGCAAAATCCTTCAACATGCCCAAAGATAAAATTGATAGGGCATTACAGCGAGGAAAGGGGATAGGTAGCGATGAAGTAGTAGAACAGGTGATGTATGAAGCTTTTGCACCGGGAGGTGTAGGCATGATTATCGAAGCGATAACCAATAACAGACAAAGGACTGTTGCGGAAATTAAAAATATTTTGGAACGCAGTGGGGGAAGGTTGGCAACTGCCGGAGCTGTATCCCACCTATTTCAATATACGGGAGTGATCACGGTTGAAAAAAAAGATAAATCTTTTGATCAACTGATGGAGACAGCCATAAATTTAGGTGCCAGCGATATAAAAGAAGCAAATGATATGGTGGACATCTATACTACTCCCGCCGATCTTCATAAAGTGAAAGAAGAATTGGTAAAAAACGGTATTGCCATTTCCTCTTGGCAGCTTTCTTATCGTCCTATGGCAACGGTTCCGGTTGAGAAAGCTCAAACCCGAGATACTCTTGGGAAGTTGATAGCCAACCTCGAAGAAATAGAGGACGTGCATAAAGTGTATGTCAATTTATGACAAGCTATCCCTTTTTACTCGATAAAAGACAACGTTTTGCCGTCCAGAGCATCATTTTAACTGCCGGACTCCTCGTGACACAACTTATCTGGCAAGACTACCGATTTATCATGGTGGGAATACTTTCCGTTCTTACTTATATTTTGACAATCTGGTCTTTGTCTTACGATATAAAAGGAATCGAATGGATTCTGCTTTTCATTTTACCGGTTTGTTTTACCGCTGCTGTTTCTCTTTTTTATTTCCTTTTGCCATCCCGGTGGTTTACCCGTTTGGTTACCGGAAGTTTTTTTGCCATCGGGACTTATGCCATACTTTTGGTGGAAAATATATATAATGTGGCAGCCGAAAGATCGATACAACTTCTTCGGGCCGCCCAAAGCGTAGGACTTCTAATTACACTGGCAGTAATTTTTTTAGCATCAAGCATTGTCTTTTCCATCAGAGTGCTGTTTTGGCAGAACCTGCTTTTTCTTGCTCCGATTGCTTTTATTTTAACCATACATGCTTTATGGTCCATTAATCTGGAAGATCATATCACTGAAAGATTGATTTTATACAGTGGCATTGTCAGTCTTGGGGTAGGGGAATTGGCCTTTGTACTTTCCTTTTGGCCGATACAAATCTCAACCGCTGCTCTTTTTATCACTGCCAGTTTTTATGCGGCAGTTGGGATCATCCAGCAACACCTTTTGGAAAGGCTTTTTAGAAACACGATAAGAGAGTATATCATTGCTTTTATTTTTACTTTGGCAATTGCAATTTTGACTACAAAATGGGGTTAACAAGGGGAATAGGGAAGTGGGGTGATATAGTTTGATACACCCAGTAGAATATCCTATAGTATTTATAGAAAATGTGGATAGTTTTCACGGATTTTTATCATGACTTTTCACGAAGCACGGCCAAACAAATCATATAGATGATGCGCTAGAGGATGGAAGTGAAGCTGAAAGTAATGACTCAGAACATTGTGAGGCTCTATCTTCTTCTCTTTCCTGCCTGATTGAACAATTATTGTACGCATAAAATAGAAAGTATAGAGCGTTATTATGCTCTAAATCATAATACGTTTCTTCTTCTTAAGCAAATATCAGCTTTAAAATTAATAGTTTAGCGCGTTATAAAGCTATAAAATACACGAAAGCTGCCAATCATCTCTTTTAAGTGCTAATATTTAGCTTCTAAACTGCAAATATAACACGTCATAACGCTCTAAACCCATTATACTGTGCTTATTTATCCAATTATTCTGCCTCAAAATTATCAATTTGGATTATTATGAAGCTCTAAATAGAGTGTAATGTAAAAAAACCGAAAAGAGGTTGAGAGCTCTAAGTTATGTTGCAAGATAATTGTGTACACCTTTTCAAACGTATTACTGCATGGTGAATGGGAAGTTGCTGTGCCGTATATCCACTGATCCGGGAAGCGTGCTATCCCTCATTTGTCTTTAACTTTTTAGGGTGTCTTCTACAGAAATATTGAATCAGTCCGTTGGATTGCTTACTTTTGGCATGACGGTTTTTTAGTGGTAGAGAGTAGTTTATCTCCATAGTCGCACAATAACTCTTTTGCGACGTCATGCGAGGCTGGATGCTGGAGAAGTGGCGGTTTTTACTCAATTTGCATTAACTTAAGATTTAATGATCTCGGATTGAGTTATTATTTTGTTTCTAATATTTGCACAAAGTCTGTCTATCCCCATATCGGCACTTTCATGTAAAAATGACGAAATCATTAGGACCAAAACTTTTATGAAAACTTTTGGGCAGATAAATTAATTTTTATAAAAAAGAAAGCTGACTATTTGCCCGTCTGGAGCTATATTTAGCCGTCCTAGGGCATTACAGGGGCTTTAAATCAAGGCTGATTTTTCCGGTCATTTCGAAGGAGTGAAACGACTGAAAAATCTAGTAATCTTTAATTTTCTTTTCTACTGTGATAGCTTCATTAGGATCATTGAATTCGTGGAACCAAACCAATTTATAGATTCGATAACGAGAAGTAAAAGACTTTTTATTAAATTCTTGTTTATATGCCCAAATTATTCTTATTAGTTATATCTGTATAAAATACAGAAAATGTGTTTGAAATGACTACCTCTTGACAAATATATCCACAATGTCGCAAAATGTTAGTATGAATCTACCCCTTGCGGTTGACCGCTTCCTGGAATATCTTGAGATAGAAAGAAATTGTTCCAAACTGACAATCAGAAATTACAGGCATTATTTAAACAGGTTTTTGGGTTTTCTTGCTTCCTCCTTCCCTTCCCTATCTACACCAGCGCAAATTACTCCGGATATTATCAGAGAATACAGATTATTTTTATCAAGATACGCTGACGAGAAGGGTCTTACTTTAAAAAGAATCACCCAAAATTATCACCTGATTGCCATCCGGGCCTTTTTGCGATTTCTTATAAGAACAGACGTTAAAACTATCAATCCCGAAAAAGTCGAACTTGCCAAAGCTGAAAGCAGGTCCTTAAAATTTCTTGACCGGAGTCAAGTTGAGCGGCTTTTAAACATGCCGGAAATATCAACTACGGCCGGAGTTCGGGATAAAGCCATACTGGAAGTTTTCTTCAGCACTGGGCTTCGGGTAAGCGAGTTGGTAAGGCTCGACCGGGATACTATAAATTTAGACACCGGAGAATTCGGTGTGATTGGCAAAGGAGGACGAGCAAGAGTTGTTTTTTTATCAGAATCAGCCTGTAACTGGTTGAGCAGGTATCTGGAAGCAAGGGATGACGATTTCAAGCCGCTTTTTATAAGATATGCAGGCAAAAAAGCAGAAGCAAGTAAAGAAGGCGCTGGCCTTCGTCTGAGTGCCCGATCAATGCAACGGATTGTGGAAAAATATGTCAAGAAGGCAAGGTTGCCTGTGAAAATCACTCCTCATGGTCTTCGTCATAGCTTCGCGACGGATCTTCTTTCATCTGGTGCAGATCTTCGCGCCATACAGGAGATGCTTGGGCATAAAAACATTTCCACCACCCAGATTTATACTCACGTGACCAACCCGCAACTTAAAGAAATCCACAAAAAATTCCACAGGAGATAAAAGATCATTAACTATTCAAACTCTTTTAGAGGTCGTCTCCAGGTTAAAGTTAAATTTCCGGGGGAATCATTACACTCGATATGGACATATGTATTTTTCTTGGTTACACGATATGATTTTTCCAATTTTTGTTCAGCATTTCCTTTGGTGATTGTTACATTACCACAAACTCTATATTCCATATAGTCTTGGGTATCACAGATGTCTACAGCTGGAGGTGGAGTTTCTCTTCCAAGAAAATAAGTAATTGAGGTATTTTTTAAAGCAGTAAAAATGGGATGAAACTCATTCTTGGTGAATATTGTTCCACAGACAGTCGTGGTCATGAGATGATTTTATAGCAGCTTTTAAGAAGATTTTCAAATAAGCAGGCGACGTTTACCGGTCCCACGCCTCCCGGGATCGGTGTCCAATAAGCTGCTTTTGCCCCAATTTCATCCTGATTATAATCAGTGGCCAGTTTGCCATTTTCCGTATGAAGTCCGACTCCGATAATAATACTTTTCTTATTGATCATCGTATGTCGCAAAATGTTAGGCTTCCCCACGCAACTTATAACGATATTTGATTTTAAACAAAGTTCTTTCAAATTAATTGTTTGACTGTGACCCACTAAAAAAGGAATTTTCATTTTTGCAAATGTTTTGGCAATCGGTTTTCCGGCCGTCTCTCCCCTACCGATAATAAGAATTTTTTGTTTGTTAAGCCACGGCAAAAAATTATTTTGTTGATTATTGGCCGCAGTATGTACCCATTCAAGCAATTTAATGACGGCCAAAGCCACCGGTGGAGTAAAAGGAGACTTTGGATGGAAACCGTCAACGTCTTTTTTTGGAATCACTATTTCGTCCAGTTCTTCTTTATCCATTTCTAGGGGAACTGGCCGCTGGATGATAATTCCATGGACGGTTTTATCTTTATTTAATCTATTAACTAGACTGGTCAATTCTTCTTTTTGTTTCTTCGGGTTTTTTCGGTAAACTGTTACCTTTACCCCGATTTCCTCCCCCAATTTTTGTTTCCGGCGGATATAGATAATGGAATTAGGATCGGTACCAACTAAGACAACGGCAAGGTGAGGAAGAATTTTTTTTCGACGAAGGGTAACTACTTTGGCTTTAAGTTCTTCTTTGATTTGGGAAGCAATCTGTTTGCCATCGATTTTCATAATAAGCATGTGGCGGCGGCCACAGCATCAGATTTGTCGGAGAAACGCATCATAATTACGCCTGAAGTGGCGCGCGAGAGTCTAGGGAGGGAACTAATGGGTAGTTTTACCACCTGTCCTTTATTTGAAGTGAGAACCAAAGTTTGTGACTTGGCGGGTATAAGTTGGGCGCTGGCGATCTTGCCGGTTTTGGGAGTGACCTGTGCTACTTTTACTCCCTGACCGCCACGATGTTGTTTCGGAAAACCGGCTACTAATGTTTTTTTGCCGATGCCCTTCTCCATGACGGTAAGGAAATCCGCTTTTTTATTTTCCTCCGAAATTATTTCCATCGCGACCACATAATCTTGGCTTCCGATAAGAATTCCCCTCACGCCTTGGGTATCTCTTCCCGTACTCCTTACTTCTGCCTCAGAGAATTTGATTGATTTGCCCTCATGCGAAACTAAAAGTACCTGGTCTTGTCCGGTTGAAGGCTTGGCCCAACGAAGCTCATCTCCCGCTTCAAGTTTTATGGCTACTAATCCATTGCGCCTGATATTTTCATATTCCTTGATTCTGGTCTTTTTTACCGTACCTTTTTTGGTTGCCATGACGATATTCGAATATTTTTTACTCTCCTGCCCGGAAAGAGCATAGGAAAGAACAGAAGTGATAAGTTCGTTCTGGTCGATATTTATAAGATTGACGATTGCCTGACCGCGGCTGACTCTTGTCCCTTCCGGAAGATCCCAGACCCGCAGTTGATAGACTTTTCCTTTGTTGCTGAAAAAGAGAATATTATCATGAGTGTAGGCCGAACGCAGATGCTCGATAGTGTCCTCTTCTTTGGTGGTAATGCCGATGACACCTTTGCCTCCTCTGGCTTGCAGTTTAAAGGAAGATGGAGATTGGCGTTTCACATAACCGGTTTTGGTGATGACGATGACCGTTTCTTCATTGGGTATAAGTTGCTCGTCAGAAAATTCTCCGACTTTGGATTTATAAATTTTTGTTCTCCGGCTGTCGCCGTATTTTTCTTTAAGCTTGACAAGTTCATTTTTCACCACTTTGAGAATTTTAGATGGGTGGGTAAGAAGATCGGTAAGATAGGCAATGGTTTCGCGTATCATTACCAGTTCATCCTCGATTTTTTGTCGTTCCAAAGCCGCCAGTCTTTTAAGCTGCATATCTAGGATTGCCTGTGCCTGGATGTCCGTGAGAGAGAATTTGCGCATTAAAGAGTTTTTGGCATCTTCCACATCGCGGGCACGCTTGATAGTCTCAATAACGCTGTCGATATGATCAACCGCAATTTTTAGTCCTTCCAGGATATGCTCTCGTGCTTTTGCTACTCTTAGCTCGAATTCACTTCTTTTTTTGACGATTAAATGGCGGTGTTTAATGTATTCTTCAAGAATAACTTTTAGTGTTAAAGTCTGGGGAGTGCCGTCAACCAAAGCCACCATATTGACGGGAAAACTTGATTGCATGGCTGTGTGTTTATAAAGATTATTGAGTACTTTTTTGGGGACGGCATCCCGTTTAAGTTCCACGGCCACCCTTATGCCGTGTCTATCTGACTCATCACGCAAATCAGAGATGCCCTCAAGTTTTTTATCTTTAACCAGTTGGGCAATATGCGCGACCAATTGGGCTTTGTTTACTTGATACGGAAGTTCGGTGACAATGATTGCCGATTTACCGTTTCCTATATCCTCAATTTCCGCTTTTGCCCGCATAATGATTTTCCCCCGGCCGGTGGCATAGGCATTTTTTATTTCACTCGCATCATAAATTGCGGCCGCCGTCGGGAAATCAGGTCCGGCAATAAAGCCTAAAAGATCGTCGATGGTAACATCAAATTGCATCGATTGGGAGACGGTTTGGTTTTCGGGATTAACTTTTTCCACAAATTTTGCTTTTCCCAGCATAAAAATGATCGCATCCACCACTTCGTTGAGATTGTGTGGAGGGATTTTGGTGGCCATGCCGACGGCAATGCCGTCAGAACCCATGAGAAGCAAATTGGGAAGTTTGGCCGGCAGAAAGTTGGGTTCAACGAGTGTGGCGTCAAAATTCGGGGAAAAATCTACCGTTTCTTTATCCAGATCCAAAAGCATTTCTTCCGCAATTCTCATCAGCTTAACTTCGGTATAACGCATGGCAGCCGGAGGGTCGCCATCGATTGAGCCGAAGTTGCCTTGGCCGTCGATAAGCGGATAGCGCATCGAAAAATCTTGGGCCAGTCTTACCAAGGCATCATAAACAGGCATGTCTCCGTGGGGATGATATTTACCTAAAACTTCTCCGACCACTTTGGCTGATTTAGTATGTTTGCTGGTAGCATGAAGGCCTATCTGGTGCATGGCAAATAAGATTCTTCGGTGAACTGGTTTTAAGCCGTCACGGACATCAGGAAGAGCACGCGAAACAATTACGCTCATGGCGTAGTCAAGGTAACTCCTTTTCATTTCTAAAGTGATTTCAATAGGTTCAAGTTTTCC